>Ga0307374_10000024_pt1 | contig 215715 bp, 205 predicted proteins | sample OX3MG_FD_202532 | JGI IMG/M metagenome (GOLD analysis project Ga0307374, IMG submission 202532) | Soil microbial communities from Risofladan, Vaasa, Finland - OX-3 | ecosystem: Environmental > Terrestrial > Soil > Coastal area > Acid sulfate soil | place: Finland: Risofladan, Vaasa...
ACAACCCGGTTATCTGTGCGCTGCGGTTATAAAGTGGTCGCAATCGAGATCCAACGTGATTCTGGATGCTAACCCCTCGCTATTCTGACCGGATTACTTTCCGATAGAGTCTTTTGCCGATGCAGTAACGGCTTGAGATACCGGCCGGTATAGGAATTCGCATGCAATGCAATATCCTCGGGCGTACCGGTCGCCACCAGCATACCGCCGCCGTCGCCGCCCTCGGGGCCGAGATCGATCACCCAATCGGCGGTCTTGATGACATCCAGGTTGTGCTCGATCACCACCACGGTGCTGCCGCCTTCCTGCAGCCGGCGCAGTACCGCCAGTAGTTGGTCAATGTCGTGGAAGTGCAGGCCGGTGGTAGGTTCATCCAATATATAGAGAGTGCTGCCGGTATCGCGCTTGGAGAGTTCCCGCGAGAGTTTCACGCGCTGCGCTTCGCCGCCGGAGAGGGTGGTTGCATTCTGGCCAAGCCGCACATAGGTGAGCCCCACCGCCATCAGGGTCTGTAATTTGTGTGCTACCACCGGCACCGCGCTGAAGAACTGCGCGGCTTCTTCCACCGTCATCTCCAGCACTTCGTGAATGTTCTTGCCCTTGAAACGGATATCGAGGGTCTCGCGGTTGTAGCGTTTGCCCTTGCATACATCGCAGGCCACGTAGATGTCCGGCAGGAAATGCATCTCCACCTTGATGACGCCGTCGCCCTGGCAAGCTTCGCAGCGGCCGCCCTTGACGTTGAAGCTGAAACGCCCCGGTGTGTAGCCGCGCGCGCGCGCTTCCTGGATTTCGGAGAACAGTTCGCGGATGGGGGTGAACAGACCGGTGTAGGTGGCCGGGTTTGAACGCGGCGTGCGGCCGATGGGCGACTGATCGATGTCGATCATCTTGTCGATCTGCTCGAGCCCGTCGATGCCGTCACACGTAGCCGGATCCTCGGAGGCGTCGTTCAGCTGGCGCGCGGCGAGACGATACAGGGTATCGTTGATGAGCGTGGACTTGCCGGAACCGGACACGCCGGTGACGCAGGTCATGAGCCCCAGCGGGATCTCCACGTCGATGCCCTTGAGGTTGTTGCCGCGAGCGTTGCGGATACGCAGCAGGCGCATGGCATCAACTGCATGGCGTGTATTCGGAATCGCGATGCGTCGCCGGCCGGCCAGATACTGGCCGGTTAGCGAAGCGGCATTAGCGATGATGTCCTGGGGCGTGCCCTGGGCCACCACCTTTCCGCCATGCACGCCGGCGCCGGGCCCGATATCGAGCACATGGTCCGCATGGCGGATGGCTTCCTCGTCGTGTTCCACCACAATCACAGTGTTGCCCAGATCCCGCAGGTGTATGAGTGTCTCCAGCAGGCGCGCGTTGTCGCGCTGGTGCAGGCCGATGGAAGGTTCGTCGAGGATGTACATCACACCCACCAGCCCCGAACCGATCTGGCTGGCGAGCCGTATGCGCTGCGCTTCGCCGCCGGAGAGGGTCTCGGCGCTGCGGTCCAGCGCCAGGTAATCCAAGCCGACGTTTACCAGAAACAAGAGACGCGTGTGGATCTCCTTGACGATCTTGACGGCGATCTCGCCGCGCCAGCCGGGCAGGGAAAGTTTCTCGAAGAACCTGAGCGCTGCGCCCACGGAACGGCCGGTGATGGCCGGCAGGTTTTCACCGCCGACAAACACGAAACGCGCTTCACGCCGCAGGCGTGTGCCGCCGCAATCGGGACAGGGACGGCTGCTGAGATATTTCGCCAGCTCTTCGCGCACCATCGGCGATTCAGTCTCGTGATAGCGGCGCTGCATGTTGGGGATCACGCCTTCGAACGGATGACGGCGCGCCACCGAACCGCCGCGTTCATTCACGTAGCGGAATGCAATGACTTCAGTGCCGCTGCCGTGCAGGATGACTCTGCGGATCTTCTCCGACAGTGCGTCGAACGGTGTCTCGATGTTGAACTTGTAATGTCGGGCCAGGCTCTGCAGCAACTGGAAATACCAGGCATTACGCCGATCCCAGCCGCGCACGGCGCCGCCGGCCAGTGACAGGTGCGGATGGGCGGCGATGCGCGAGGCATCGAAGAATTGCTTAACGCCCAGGCCGTCACAGGTGGGGCAGGCGCCCACCGGGTTGTTGAAAGAGAACAGCCGTGGCTCCAGTTCCGCGAGGCTGTAGCCGCACAGCGGGCAGGCGAACTTCGCCGAAAACACCAGCTCTTTACGTTTGGGTTCATCCATGTAGGCCACCCGCGCGCCCCCATCGGCGAGACGCAGGGCGGTCTCGAAGGATTCCGCCAGCCGCTGGCCCACGTCCGGGCGCACCTTGAAGCGGTCCACCACCACCTCGATGCTGTGCTTGCGGCGCAGGTCCAGCTTGGGCGCGTGTTCGAGTTCCACCACTTGGCCGTCGATGCGCGCGCGCACGAATCCCTGGGCACGCAGTTCTGCGATCAGCTCCAGATGCTCGCCCTTGCGCTCCTGCACCACCGGCGCCAGCAACAGCAGTTTGCTGTCTACGGGCAGGGCCAGTACCTGGTCCACCATCTGGCTCACGGTCTGGGCGGTGAGGTCGATGCCGTGATCCGGACAGCGCGGGATGCCGGCGCGCGCATACAGGAGGCGCAAGTAGTCATAGATCTCGGTCACCGTGCCCACGGTGGAACGCGGATTGTGGGAGGTGGATTTCTGCTCGATGGAGATGGCCGGCGACAGACCTTCGATATGGTCCACGTCCGGCTTCTCCATCATGGAGAGGAACTGGCGCGCATAGGCAGACAGGGATTCCACGTAGCGGCGCTGACCCTCTGCGTAGATGGTGTCGAAGGCCAGCGACGACTTGCCGGAACCGGACAGGCCGGTGATCACGATCAGCCGGTCGCGCGGCAGGTCCACGTCGATGTTGGCGAGGTTATGGGTGCGCGCCCCGCGGATGCTGATGGTATCCATTGAAGCCTTTGAAAAATTGCGAACCGCTAACTATACGCCCTCATGCAAGTCCGGCGCAAAACGCCAGCGAACCAGTCTGGGTGATCAAGCCGGCAGGCTTCCCGTGATAAAATCCGCGCCGATTCATTCTTTGCGGTACGGGTCTGATCCGGAATCGCATTTCCAAACGTCCATAGTGAATTCAGAAAACCGATGAAAACCGATTCCATGACCGGTAGCGAACGCCGCGCCTCTATAGCGCTGGCGGGGATTTTTTCGCTGCGCATGTTGGGTTTGTTCATGATCTACCCGGTGTTCGCCCTGTGGGCACGGCGCCTGCCGGATGCCACCGAATTCACCATCGGGCTGGCACTGGGCGTGTATGGACTGACCCAGGCGCTGTTCCAGATCCCCTTAGGTTTTCTCTCCGATCGGCTGGGACGCAAGCACATCATCGCGGCAGGGCTGGTGGTGTTCGCCATCGGCAGTGTGGTAGCGGCGCTCTCCCATTCGATCGACGGCATCATCCTCGGCCGCCTGCTGCAGGGTGCGGGCGCGGTGGGCTCCGCGACCCTGGCGCTGGCGGCTGATCTCACGCGCGAACACAACCGCACCAAGGCCATGGCCATCATCGGCATGACCATCGGCGTGTCTTTCAGCCTGGCACTGGTGGCCGGTCCAGTGTTGAACCGATGGATCGGCGTGCCCGGGATCTTCTGGCTGACGTCAATGCTTGCGTTGCTTGGAATAGCTGTTTTGTACGGGCTTGTGCCCAATCCAGTAAACAGCAGTGTGCATGCGGACGCAGAACCGGTGCCGGCATTGTTCAAACGCGTGTTGACGAACAAGGAATTGCTGCGCCTGGATTTCGGCATCTTCGTGCAGCACGCCATCCTCACGGCCAGTTTCCTGAGCGTGCCGTTCGTGCTCAAGCATGCGGGCGTCACTCTCCACGATCAGTGGTTCGTGTATCTGCCGGTGCTGGTGGTATCGGTGATCTTGATGGTGCCACTCATCATCATGGCCGAGCGCGGCCGCATGAAACCTATTTTTTTGGCGAGCGTAGCGGCCTTGGGCGTCTCCCAGCTGTTGTTGCTGTTGGGCCATGGCGGGTTGCCAGTAGTGATCGTGGCTCTCTTGGTGTTCTTCACTGCGTTCAATTTGCTGGAAGCGAGCCTGCCGTCGATCATCTCGCGGGTGGCGCCAGCCGAAGCCAAGGGCACGGCCCTCGGTATCTATTCCAGCTCCCAGTTCTTCGGCATCTTCGTGGGCGGCGCCCTGGGTGGTTGGCTGCAGGGTGTCTGGGGACTCAGCGGTGTGTTCGGGCTTTGCGCGCTATTGGCTGGCTTATGGCTGCTGGTGGCGATTGCGATGCGGCCGCCAGTCCGTTCATCGAAGCGTGCTACCGCGGATGAAGCCTAAGGGGAAATCCAGCGCCTGCTGACTGGCGTGCTTGTTGTACGAGCGGTGATAGGTTGTCACACACCGCGATTGTTTGAGGTCACCTTCTTGTTGCGTAATGCGCAACGCGCTATTATGCGGATATGATCCAATCGTTCCGACACAAGGGTCTGTGGCAGTTTTTTGAGTCGGGAAGTGCGGCGGATATCCAGCCGCGGCATGCCAAACGCCTGCGCATGCTTTTGGTCGCCCTGGACACATCTCAATCCATTGAGGATATGAACGTGTCAGGATTCCGGCTTCACGCCCTCAGGGGTACAGAGCGCGGCCGCGGGTCGGTGTGAGCCAATGGAAACTGGCGCCTGACGTTTAAGTTCCAAGACGCGCACGCCTATATCCTGGATTATGGGGATTATCACTGATGAGCATGCACAACCCCCCACATCCTGGCGAGTTTATTACCGAGGTTTATCTGAAACCCAATACCCTGAGCGGCCGGGAGCTGGCGGCCAAACTGGGCGTAGCTGCCTCAACCTTGAATCGCATACTTACAGGCTCCAGCGGGATCAGTCCCGAAATGGCGCTGCGTCTTTCCAAGGCTCTTGGCCGTTCTCCGGAGAGCTGGCTTGCGATGCAATACAACCACGACCTGTGGCAGGCAAAGCGGCATGTGAATCTTGCGAATGTCACGCGTGTCAGGGTTACGACGAAATGACCCTTATATGGGTGCTCGGCATGCTAATGAACCCGGCTGAATTGTTGGTGAGAGCGGCGATATTCCTGTGGGAGTGGCGGTCCGATATACAGGGAACTGCAAGTGTGCGCGGCCCTTGGAAGTTCCCAACGGGGCTACATTTGGAAGTCATAGCAGTGGTATGAGGTATGGTTGCCGGGAGCAATCACGTAGAGATGAATTCTAACAGCCGCATAACGACAGGCGATTGACCTGCTGACGAAATTTATCGTACGTGGAGATGATATGAATTACAAAGGCATCATTCTTGCCGGCGGATCGGGCACTCGACTCTATCCGATTACTCATTCCATAAGTAAGCAGCTTCTCCCCGTGTACGACAAACCCATGATCTACTACCCGCTTTCTACTTTGATGTTGGGTGGCATACGCGACGTACTGATCATATCAACACCCCAAGATCTGCCGCGTTATCGGGAATTACTGGGGGACGGAAGCCAGTGGGGCATGGCATTCAACTACGCGCCCCAGCCAAAGCCAGAGGGGCTGGCACAAGCCTTTCTTATCGGTGCGCGCTTCATCGGAAAAGAACCAGTGGCGCTGGTGCTCGGGGACAATATTTTTTACGGCCAGGGTATGTCGGGCCAGCTGCAAAACGCTGCAGCACGCAAGCATGGCGGCACGGTGTTTGCCTATTACGTCCGTGACCCGGAGAGATACGGCGTAGTGCATTTCGACGCCAAGGGAAATGCATTGGACATCGAGGAGAAACCTGCCAAGCCAAAATCCCATTACGCGGTAACCGGGTTGTATTTCTATGACAACGATGTGATCGGTGTTGCCAAGAGCATCAAGCCTTCAGCGCGCGGTGAACTGGAGATCACGGATGTGAACAAGGTCTATCTGAAACATGGAGATTTGCACGTTGAAGTGCTCGGCCGGGGCGTCGCCTGGCTGGACACGGGAACGCACGCAGCGCTTCTGGAAGCGGGCAATTTCATCGAGACCATCGAGAACCGTCAGGGACTAAAAATCGCATGCCCGGAAGAAATCGCCTACAGCAAGGGTTTTATTGATGCGGAGCAACTTGCGCGGCTGGCGGAACCGCTTAGGAAATCGGGTTATGGGGAATACCTGCTGCAATTGATAAACGGCAGACGATTCTGATGGAGTTCCTCCCGACCGCTATATCCGATGTGGTGTTGATCAAGCCGCGGGTATTCGAAGATCTACGCGGGTTTTTCATGGAAACCTGGGAGGCGCGTGAATTCGCCGAGGCCAGCCTGCACTGGCATTTTGTTCAGGATAATCACAGCCGTTCTGAAAAAAATACACTGCGTGGCCTGCATTACCAGATTAAGCAGCCCCAGGGCAAACTGGTGCGGGTAGTCGTGGGTGAAGTGTTTGACGTGGCGGTGGACCTGCGGCGCAGTTCCCGCACGTTCGGCCAGTGGGTTGGCACGACGCTCTCCGCTGACAACAAGCTGCAACTCTGGGTGCCACCGGGCTTCGCACACGGTTTCCTGGTCACCAGCGAATCCGCCGAGTTCATGTATAAATGTACGGATTACTACGCTCCCCAGTATGAGCGCACTCTAATCTGGAATGATCCGCAGATCGACATTGACTGGCCGTTGTCTCTTGGGGCAGCACCTCGCCTGTCGGATAAGGACCGGGCGGGTAGCCTGCTGCGCGAGGCCGAGACCTATCCATGAAGGTATTAATCACCGGGGCCGGCGGCCAACTCGGTCAGTCGCTGCTAAAGTCACTTCCCAAGGAACATCAGATTTTGGCACCAAGCCGGAGTGAGCTTGATATTGTTGATCTGAATAACGTGCGGCGAGCAGTCAGGGAATTTCAGCCGCATGTGATCGTGAATGCTGCCGCTTACACAGCGGTGGACAAAGCGGAATCCGAGCGTGAACTCGCCTTCGCTGTAAATGCGGTTGGCACCGAGAATCTGGGGCGTGCCGCTTTGGAATATTCTGCACGGCTGATCCATTTATCTACCGATTTTGTATTTGATGGTAAAAAATCTCGTCCGTATCTGGCCACTGATCCGATGAACCCGCTTGGAGTGTATGGCAAGAGCAAAGCCGAAGGGGAAAAACGGCTGCATCAGATAATGGGCGAAAGCGCCATCATCCTGCGGACCGGGTGGCTGTATGCGGCCGAGGGCAGAAATTTCGTCAAGACCATCTTGAGCCTGCTTAAGGAGGGGGACTCACTGAATGTCATTGCGGACCAAGTGGGCACGCCCACCTGGGGCAAATCCCTCGCGGGTCTTATCTGGATGCTGGTCCAGCGTCCGGAGATCAGGGGCATCCATCACTGGAGCGATGCCGGAGTGGCGAGCTGGTACGATTTTGCCGTAGCCATTCAGGAGGAAGTAGTGGCACTGGGATTACTCAAAAAGACCATCACCATTCGGCCCATCTCCACGGAAGAATATCTTTTGCCTGCACTACGCCCCGCTTACAGCGTATTGGAAAAACAGTCAACCATCGCTACGACCGGAATAACGCCGGATCACTGGCGCATGAATCTGAGGTCCATGCTGAAGGAACTGGTCGATGCGTAAGTTACTGGTCACCGGCGGTGCCGGATTCATCGGTACCAATTTTGTGCACTATTGGGTGAAGCAGCACCCGCAGAACCCCATCGTGGTTCTGGATGCACTCACGTATGCCGGCAACCCGGCCAATCTGGATCCCATCAAGTCGCATCCAACCTATCGATTTGTGCTAGGGAACATATGTGACGATTCACTGCTCAACACATTGTTTGAAGAACAACAGTTCGACACTATCGTACACTTCGCCGCGGAATCCCATGTGGACCGCTCGATCACCGGCCCGGACGCCTTCATCGAGACCAACGTTGTCGGAACACATGTCTTGCTGAAAGCCGCAAAGCGCGCTTGGCTGGATAACAAGGCTTGGTCCGGGGCATCACGCTTCCATCATGTATCCACGGATGAAGTTTATGGTTCGCTGCATATGGACGATCCGGCATTTACTGAAGCTACCCCCTATGACCCGAGTTCACCGTATTCTGCAAGCAAGGCGGCCTCCGATCATCTGGTGAGGGCTTATCACAGGACCTATGGTCTGCCGGTCACGCTGAGCAATTGCTCCAATAACTACGGCCCTTACCAATATCCGGAGAAGCTGATCCCGGTGGTCATCACCAACGCGCTCGCCGGCCGACCCATTCCTGTTTACGGCGACGGCAACAATGTCCGCGACTGGTTGTTTGTAGAAGACCATTGTCATGCGATCGAACGCATTCTCCAGGATGGCGTGATTGGCGAAACATATAATATCGGTGGAGAATCAGAGATAAACAATCTCGACCTGGTTGGCCGTATTTGCGAAATACTGGATAAAATGCGTCCAACGGCGCGGCCGGGTGGCTACAAATCGCTGATCAAATTTGTCAATGATCGCCCAGGTCACGACCGGCGTTATGCGATGAATATAACGAAGATAAATATACAACTTGGATGGAATCCGCGGGTTACCCTCGATGTCGGTCTGCAGCGCACCGTAACCTGGTATCTGAACAAGGGCTGATTGGTATTTTGCCAGCACAAATTATTGAGTAGTTATAGCGTACCCGAGTGGTATAATTTGACTCTTTTAGAGTTCAAAACCTGCGGACGCCGGCACGGTCATTGAGCCGTTCCGAACGACCGCTCATATAAGAATGCTATTTCCACAGTCGAAGGCATCGTGACCTAACCGGCCTGTTTCCCGTAAAATTACGGGTTCCCGCCAGGGATACGGCAGGCGGGATATCACAGCATTCAAGAGGATTCAGCTATGGCACGCGGCGTGAATAAAGTCATATTGGTCGGAAATCTGGGCGCGGATCCGGAGACCCGTTATATGCCCAGCGGTAGTGCGGTCACCAACATCCGCATCGCCACCAGCGAGTCCTGGAAGGACAAGGAGAGCGGCGAGCAGAAGGAGCGCACCGAGTGGCACCGCATCACTTTCTATAACCGCCTGGCAGAAGTCGCCGGTGAATACCTGAAGAAAGGCGCGCAGGTCTATATCGAGGGTCGTCTGCGCACCCGCACCTACGAAAAGGAAGGCCAGACCCATTACTCCACCGAGATCATCGCCGACAACATGCAGATGCTCGGGTCGCGCGCCGGCGCCGGCAATCCGGATCGGGCTGATGTCGAGAGCTCGCGGGAATCCGAACCGAAAGCGTCTGCACCGAACCCCAAAAGCGCGGATTTCAGCGACGACGATATTCCGTTCTAAAAGGCACCAAGTCTAGTTTTGTTAATTAAATGGTCTTTCTCCTCCTGACTTAATGAGTTAGGCGGGAGAATGGCCTTTTCATTTTGGTATTTGGATTCTGGATAAACGGCACTATCATCAGCTGTAAGTTCCTAGCCTCTTGGCTTACAGCCGATGGACCTGTTTTCGATACGTACAGTGGTGCTGGACAGCGGAGAACGTTTTCGACTGCTGGTCGAGCGATCGCCGCCCGGGGTGCCTCACGCGCTTGTAACACGCTTTGTGTTGGCTGCCTTGAGGCCATGTGGCCTCAAGGCCAGCACGCTCCGTACCCGTGTAGGTGCTTTGGGGCTCGGTCTGGAGTTCTGCGAGGGATCTTAGGAGGATTTACAGGCAGGACTCCGAGACTTAATAGGGCAACTCTGTTGTCCTGTTGCTCAGTTCACCGCGCGGACATCCCTGATGAGACACTACCTGTATTGTCTTGTAAACTACTTGAGCAGAAAAACGGTCATTGTTTACAATTTCCCAACGTAAGGAATACAAAGAATGGTCGCAAACTTATGTTTATAAGGGTATGCAGACCTTTATTAACAAGTGACTGTTATACACAACCGTTCTTTTTTTAGTAGAACCCGAATAGAACTATCGGGAACTTGGTTCTCATTCGCTGAAAAACGGTTGATTAAGATTCCATTGTGAGATCACGTTAAGGATCATTTTCCAATGAATACAGAAATACCGCCCGCCAAGAAAACCGGCCTGCAGAATCCGAACGCCTCCCCGATGGTCCCACAAGGGGGTATGCTGCAGCCGCCCTGGATTCCAGGCAATCCAGTGGCCGGTGAAATTGATCTCGTGGATCTGGGCATCGTTCTGTGGCTCCGGCGTCGGTTGATGCTCGCCGTGTTCCTGGTGTTTGTTATCTTGACCATCACCGCCACGGTGCTTAAGCGGCCTACCTACGAGTACAGCACCACCGTGCAACTTGGCAACTCCATATCCCAGACATCGGGTAACGTGGTGCCACTCATGTCGGCGCAAAGCGCTGCCCAGACGATGCAGGATACTTACATACCCAGCGCCATGAACCAGTACGCGCTTCAATATCATCTGAATGCTGCCGCGCTGCACATACCAAAAATAACGGCCACGGGCGACATCAACGGCAGCAATGTCGTGCTGAGCTGCCGGGGCAGGGAATCCCTGGGTCCTGTGTGCACAGCGGTGGAAAAAATCGCCGCCGATGCGTTCCTCACGGACAATTCGCGTTTCGTTACAGCCGCGAAAAATCAGATGGCATCACTCAAATCCCAGGCCACGGTTCTGCAGGTGCAATTGGATAAGCTCAATACTTCGGCAAAGCTTTATAAGCAGCAGCAAACGAGCCTGCAAGGGCAGATTACACGCATGGAAAAGGCCCGCATCCAGGCTGCCAAGGGAGCCACCAGCGGATCCGCTGCCTTGTCTAATCTGATTCTAAATACAGAAGTGCAGAAAGCTATGGACAGTTTGAATCTGATTGAGCAGCAGCTTGATGTCTCAATTCCGCAGCAAAGAGCGCAGTTTTCACAGCAGTTAGATGATAATCTGCATGCCCAACAATTGCAGGAGCAGACCATCAGCCAAGGTTATGTGCGGACACTGAACGTGGGGCTGCGCTCCCTACAGCCGGTGGGTCTGGACCGCATGGCGGTCCTGGTACTCGGTGTCGTCCTGAGCTTGATATTGGCGGTGTTTGCGGCACTGATTGCCGCCTATGTCGGGCAAGTTCACGCCCGGATTGCCTCCCGGGCACAGAGTTGAATCGTGAAGACTTCCACCATGTCGGCAAAAACACCCATTCAAAAACACACGTCGGCAGACTTGCGTCTGCCGCGCGCCAACAGAGCCGATGTGTCCACAGTATTGTGCGAATCTCCGTCCTGGGATCTCACGCCCCGTCAGCTTTGCGACCTCGAATTGCTTATGAACGATGGGTTTGCGCCGCTGGATGGGTTCCTGCGGCATGTCGACTACGAACATGTCCTCAAAGAAATGCGCCTGGCGGATGGCCATCTCTGGCCCATACCGGTAACCCTGGACGTGAGCCGTGAATTCGCCGGCAGATTAAAATCTGGCACAAAGATCGCGCTGCGGGATGCGGAAGGCGTGCCGCTGGCACTGCTCACTGTGGAAGATATTTGGGAGCCGGATCTGCGGCGCGAGGCCCGCGAGGTTTTTGGCACGGAAGACGAGCGGCATCCGGGTGTTGCCTATTTGTTGCACACCTCGCACCCAGCATATATAGGTGGCCGAATCGAAGGCATCGAGCCGCCCACCCATTATGATTTCCGCCAGCTGCGGCTCACGCCGCAAGAGGTACGCGCACAGTTCAAGCAACGTGGCTGGAACAAGGTTGTGGCTTTCCAGACACGCAATCCCATGCACCGGGCGCATTTGGAACTTACCCACCGCGCTGCCAAACAGGTGGGCGCCAAATTGCTTATCAATCCGGTCGTGGGCATGACCAAACCGGGCGACATCGACCACTACACCCGGGTGCGCTGCTACGAGTATCTTATTGAACGTTATCCGGAGCATTCGGCGATGCTGGCCTTGCTGCCGCTGGCCATGCGCATGGGCGGGCCGCGCGAAGCCGTATGGCACGCCATCATCCGCAAGAACCACGGCTGCACGCACTTCATCGTCGGTCGTGATCATGCCGGTCCCGGCAATGACAGCCAGGGCAAGCCCTTTTATGGGCCCTACGATGCGCAGGAGCTGTTGAAAAAATTTCAGGATGAAATCGGCATCCAGATGGTGCCCTTCCAGATGATGGTGTTTGTAAAGGAACGTGGCGGCTACGCGCCTGATGACGAACTCAAGCCCGGCGAAACCATCATGAACATTTCCGGCACAGATTTACGGGACCGACTGCAGAAGGGCCAGGAAATTCCAGAGTGGTTTTCCTACCCGGAAGTGGTGGCTGAACTGCGCAAGACCCATCCGTCACGGAATAAACAGGGCTTCACTGTGTTCTTCACCGGACTTTCCGGTTCCGGAAAGTCCACCATCGCCAATGCCCTCATGGTCAAGTTGCTGGAGATCGGCGGCCGCCCAGTGACCATGCTGGACGGTGATCTGGTGCGCAAGCATCTGTCCAGCGAACTGGGATTTTCAAAAGAGCATCGCGACATCAATATCCGCCGCATCGGTTATGTGGCCAGCGAGATCACCAAGAACGGTGGCGTAGCCATCTGTGCCCCCATCGCCCCGTATACAGCCACCCGCCGGGATGTGCGGCGCATGATCGAACCGGTGGGCGGGTTCTTCGAGGTGTATGTGTCCACTTCAATAGAAATTTGCGAGCAGCGAGATCGAAAAGGGCTGTACGCCAAGGCCCGGGCCGGGATCCTCAAAGAATTCACCGGCATCAGCGATCCTTATGAAGCCCCGGAAAAGCCCGAACTCATTATTGCGACAGAAACCAGTACCCCGGAAGAAGCAGCGCAGCAGATAATCCGGCAGCTTCAGGGATCAGGCTATCTTGAAGGAGAATCCAAACCCGCCAATTTGACGTAGGGTCTTTGAATCAGTAAAATCAGATACTATCTGATATTCAGCATTTTGGAAAATTTAAAATGAGAGTCATCACCGCTACAGAACTGGCTCGCAATCTCAGTCAGGTATTGGATAGGCTGACGGCCAAGGGCGAAGAGATCATTGTAGAGCGCAATAATCGGCAGGTGGCGCGAATTATTCCGGGACACACCCATCAAACCGCTCTTGAGGCCATGAGCGATCTCTATCGGACACTGCCCGACAAAGCAGCTGCTGGCTGGTTGGCGGACAGCCGGGCACAACCGGTTAAAGACAGCACGACGGTAAGTGTCATAGACCGATGGGCTACCTGATCGATACCTGCATTTGGGTGGATGTGGAACGCGGGGCGCTTGCTCCAGCCGATGTCATGTCGGTGACTGGTGACGCGCCGGTGTTTCTTTCCCCCGTGACAATTGCAGAACTTTATTTCGGAGCTGAAATTGTACGCGAGGCCGGTATTCGCCAGAAACGTCTTGCTGCCTTGCAGAGACTTCAGCGCAAACCCACGCTGACAATAGATGGGGAAACAGGCGTAATCTTTGGTCGGCTGGCCGCTGCTATCAAAGCGGGGGGCAAACACCATTGTTACCGGGTCCAGGATTTGTGGCTGGCGAGCCAGGCGATTCAGCATGGTTTCCGGTTCATCACACGCAACGAGCGGGACTTCAAGGATATTTCTGGGCTGGAACTCGTGGTCATGCCTTCGACAACAGTTTGATAAGCCGGTGCCTTCTATGCACCTTGAAGTATATGAGCAGCGCGACCAGAAGGGGCTGTACGCCAAGGCCCGCGCCAGACTTATCAAGGAATTTGCCGGGGTGAGCGATCCCTATGAGAAGCCGGATAAAACGGAGCTGAGCATTGATATCCGTACTCACAGCCCTGAAGAGGCAGCGCAGCAGATCATCCACCGGCTGCAGGAGTCCGGCAATATTGTGGCAACATCCTGAATTGAGCATCCAAGGTGAATCAAGATGAAGATCGCCTGACTCCAAATCGTCGCATGACCTGCTGTATGCATCCTGGACAATGACTGAAGAGGCAGACCAATACGGCCTCGAGACAGGGAACGGCCATACCGAGGGACAGGCATCGGTAAGGACAATCCGCCGGCTTGCACTGGCACTGCGCCCGCTTTCTGCGGAACGGCGCATCGCGCGCGTCATCCAGCAATTCGGACAGGAAACAATTGTCACGACGAGTTTTGGACCCATGAGCGCAGTGCTATTGCACATGGCCTGTGCCGCATATCCCGGGATACGCGTGATACACATCCGTCACGGGCATGAAACACCGGCAACGATCAGGTTTGCGGAAGAATGTCGATGCCGGTTACAGATAGAATTGCGGATTTATGAGGCGCCAAGACTCCCATTGTCATCCTGGGGGAGTCCGGAATTTAAGGGATTTTGTGAGGAAATCAAAGTGAGACCCATGCGGCAAGCACTCGCCACCGAGAGCGCGAAAATATGGTTTTCGGGAGTTATGCACGACGAGACCGGTGAACGTCGTGTGATGTCGCTAGTGCGCAAGCGCTTGGGGATTGTTGCCGTTTACCCGATTCTGGACTGGTGTACGCAGGACGCGGCAATATATTGCGAGAAACACGATCTTCCCGTGAACAGGGACTATTTCGATCCCTGCAAGGGTCCGGATCAGAGGATCGAATGTGGCTTGCATACGGATACTGAGGACACCCGAAAACATGAGGAAACAGTGTGATGGAGAATCAGCCGTTAAATGATCAGCACATTGTAATCACCGGCTGCTGCGGGAGTGTAGGTTCTGCGCTCGTGCGCAGACTCTTGACGGATGAAAATTACAGCAAATGCCGGGTCGTCGGGCTGGACAACAGCGAGGACGGGATCTTCCAGATTGAGGAAAAGTGGAAAGACGATACCCGCGGACGCTTTTACGTGGCGGACGTGCGGGACCGGGAGTCGCTCCGGCAGAGGTTCGCGGATGCCGACATGGTGTTTCATTGTGCCGCACTCAAGCATGTCTACCAGTGCGAGAAGGCGCCCTCGGAGGCGGTGAATACTAATATATTGGGAGTGGAGTCGGTAATTGCCGCGGCGCGTGATGCCGGCGTACGGCGGGTACTGTTCACCAGTTCCGACAAGGCCGTCAACCCCACCAATGTCATGGGCACTTCCAAACTGATGGGCGAGCGCCTGATCACGGCCGCCAATGCCTCGTCGCACAACGGCGCAATATTTGCCTCGACACGTTTTGGGAATGTGCTCGGATCCAGGGGTTCTGTGATCGAAGTGTTCCGCCGGCAGATCGCTTCAGGTGGCCCAGTGACACTCACGAGTCCGGAAATGACACGCTTTGTCATGAATATCGAACAAGCCGTCGCGTTGGTGCTGGGCTCGGTGAGTCTGGCCCGCGGAGGTGAAGTATTCATTACCAAGATGCCCGTGATATATGTGAAAGACCTTGCACAGGTGATGATAAAGAACCTGGCGCCCAGATACGGGCATGATCCGGATCATATTCAGATATGTGTCGTTGGCGCACGGCCCGGTGAAAAGATGTACGAGGAATTATTGACTGGCGAGGAAACCAGGCGGGCTGTAGAACTGGAAGAATACTTCGTCGTGCGCCCGGCATTCACGCCGGTCTATTCGCGCATCCATTACGAATACCCGGGCTTGCGCAGTGAGAATGTCACACGGCCATATGTATCGGCCGAAGAACCCAAACTGACGGCGCCTGATATACAGGCCCTGCTGGATCAAGCCAGGCTGTTGGATTCCCTGGAGACATGAGGATGCGGATACTCATTCTTGGAGGTGACGGCTACCTCGGTTGGCCGACGGCTATGCATTTCGCCGCAGGTGGGCATGAAGTAGTGACGGTGGATAACTATATGCGCCGAAGCATCGCGCTGCAAACCCGTTCAGAAGCCCTGATGACCAACCCGGACCTGGAGCAGCGCGCCGAATTGTTTCAGACGCTCACCGGCAAGCAGATCGGGGTACGCGTCGGAGACTGTACAGATATCCGCTTCCTGGAAGGGGTTTTCAGGGAATTCAAGCCAGATGCCGTGGTGCATTACGCGGAACAGCCCTCGGCACCCTATTCCATGCGCGGCTACGAAGAGGCGGAGCTGACCCTGCGCAACAACCTGACCACGACTCTGAACGTGATATGGGCTGTTCAAAAACTGGCTCCCGCCTGCCATATCATCAAGCTCGGCACTATGGGCGAATACGGCACGCCGAATATCGATATCGAGGAGGGTTGGATAGAGATAGGGCATAAAGGCCGCAAGGACCGTTTCCTGTTTCCTCGTCAGGCAGGCAGCCTGTATCACACCACCAAGATTCTGGATACCGACCTGCTGTGGTTCTACGTAAGGATGTGGAAATTGCGCGTCACGGACCTGATGCAGGGTCCGGTGTACGGTCTGTCCACGCCCGAGGCTGATCTGGACGAGCGCTTGACGCCCAATTTTCATTACGACGACCTGTTCGGCACGGTGGTCAACCGTTTCTTGGTGCAGGCGGTGGCAGGCGTGCCGCTGACCGTGTATGGCAAAGGCGGCCAGACACGTGGTTATCTGAATCTGCTGGATACGTTGCAATGCGTGCAGCTCGCGGTGGACAAGCCAGCGAATCCTGGCGAACTGCGGGTGCTTAATCAGTTCACGGAATGTTTCACTGTGAATGAGCTTGCAAATCAGGTGCAGGCAGCCGGTAAACGCGTCGGTCTGCAGGTGCAAATCGACCATGTCCAAAACCCGCGCAAGGAGGCTGAAGAACACTATTACAATCCCGCTCACAGCGGCCTGCTCGAACTGGGGCTAAAACCCCATCACCTGGACGAGGCCGTGTTGGCAACCATGCTGGAACGGATCATGTCCTACCGGGAAAACATAGACGTGGCAAAGATACGTCCCCGGGTGCGCTGGTAAGGATCGTGAGCACAACTGCGACCGCCATGGACACATCCGCCGTGCCGCCGCGGCGCTCGCGGCTGCTCCGACTGTCGGTCTATGTTCTGGTATTGGCTCTGTGTGTGCCGACCGACCTGTTTTCCGCCCTGTTTCCCGGTCAGAGGCAGTTGCTGGTGCCACTGGCCACGGCATTGGCAGTTGTAACATGGATCGTATTCATGCGTGGCCGCTTCACGGCGATACGCGGGAATGTGAGCCTGATATGGGCTTCGCTTATCTTGTTTTTGGGCCTGGCACTGTTGTCCGCCGTGACCCACCCGAATGCGACAGAGTCACTGGCGCTGATTGCGGCTTATGCCGCGCGCTTTGCCATGGCGTTCGTGCTGGTGCAGATCATGGTGGATGACGACGAACTGCTGGAACGCGTACAGCGGCTCCTGGTTCTGGCGCTGGCCGTGCTTGCACTGCTCATGGTTAGCGGCATTCTTGATTGGTTTGGGGGATATCTGCTCATGACCGAAGCTGCGGGTTCCAGTATTGAGCGGGCGTCAGCCGGCCTCGGGGATCCGAATTTCACCGCACTGGTGTTTAATATCGGCTTGGCGCTGGGGCTGTCATGGTTCGCTATGGCCAGGAGAAGAGGAGGACGCTGGCTGGCGGTCGCGTCTTCCCTGGTACTGGTATTGGGAATCGGAAAGACCGTTTCCATCGGCGGCCTGGTGGGGCTTGTGCTGATCCTGACGTTATCCTGCTGGCGCATGGTGCGGCTGGCCGGCCGGCGCCGCTGGAGCTTGACCCTGCTGACCGCCGGCATGCTGGTGGCCATCGCGACGGCGGCGGGCGGCGTGTATCTCGCACGGATTCAGCAGCAGACGATGCGTGCACAACAATCCATCGGCGCATTGGGGACCCAACGACTGAATCTGTCCCTGGGCGGTCTGCATATGGCGGCAGCCAATCCCGTATTGGGGGTGGGTCCGGCCAATACAGCGGGGGACATGCCGGGTTACCTGCTTTTTTACAGCAGTGAACCCAATCAGGAATCCCACAATGGCTTTATAGATATCATGGATGAGACAGGTATACCTTCGTTCCTGCTGATGGCTGGCATGGGAGTACTGATGTTCAAACTCGCACGCAGCACACAGCGGCATCTCAGAAAGGCTCGGGACCGCTACTGGTATCTGATTGGTGAAGGCGCCTGGATTGCACTGACGGCAACGCTGGTTCAATCCCTGGCGCTGGGGACACAGCGCCAGCCTTTCCTGTGGTTTGTCATGGCGCTGGTGTTGTCCTTGGCGTTAAGAGTCCGGCAGAGTCGGGGTATCCTGGATAGAATGCCGCTGCCTGCCCACTGATGCGGGTACTGGTGCTAACCGAAAGCTTCCCCACACCTGAACATCCGGGACGGGGTATCTTTATCCGCGAACAGGTGAAAGCGCTGTCGCAGACCCATGCGGTGACTGTGCTGTTCCCCCGTCCGACGTTGCCAGGGATTCGATCGTCTTCCCTGGAGCCGCGGGCCGAAGCACTCGATAGCAACCATCCCGACCGGCCGGCCGCCGCGGGGCCTGCTCCCCGGCTGAGCATATTGCGCCCCGGATATTTTTATGTTCCCCGTAATCGCAGTATCCGTGTCCACCAGCTGGCCAGACTTTTGCGGCGCACACTCGGGGAGGTACTCGAACCTTTTGACATCGTCCATGCCCATTGGCTGGCACCGGCCGGCGCCGCGGCCGTGCTGGGCACTGCAGGATTGAATATTCCCGTTGTGGTTACCGCGCATGCTGGCGATATTTATCGCGATCTCCGGCACGCGAAGCATGTGCGCGTCGCGCAGCAGGTAGCAAAGCAGGCTAGCCGTATTATTGCGGTGGCGGATTATTTTCGTGAGCCTTTGGCGCGCGTAGGGGCGGCGCCTGAAAAACTGTCCGTCATCCACAATGGCGTTGATTTAAACGTGTTCGTGCCGGGTGATCGGGATAAAGCCAGGGCCGAACTCCAGCTCCCGGCCGGTGTGCCGCTCTACCTTTATATAGGGAATCTGGAGGAGGCCAAGGGGGCCGCTGACCTGGTGGAAACCTTCTTTGCGCATGCGCCCGCCGCCGCCATGCTGGTGGTAACCGGCACCGGCCCGCTGTGGGGGCGGTTTGCCCGGCGTGCCGCCGCATCTGGTGGCAGGATGATTTTGCGTGGCTGGCAGCCGCATGAGGCCGTAGCCCGGTATCTGACGGCCGCGGATTGTTTCGTGCTGCCATCCTACGCGGAAGGTAATCCGGTGACGGTGCTGGAGAGCCTGTGCTGCGGCAGGCCGGTGATTGGCAGCTCCATCCCGGCCATCGCACCGCTCATAGAGGAAGGCAAGTCCGGTCTGCTGATTTCACCGGGGGACATCCCAGCGCTGGGTCTGGCCATGCGAATCTTGCCGAAGATGCAATGGGATGCGGTGGCCATTGCCCGGCAGGCTGCCGTTCGTTACGGCTGGTCGGCGGTCGCCGCGCGCATTTCCGAGGTTTATGCCGAGGCCGTGGCGGAAGACCGCGTCAGGCGGACTGCTTCCTGTGGTCCGGAATTCATACCGGCGGCCCCGCCGCGATGAAAGCCCGTTGCGCCGTCATCCTGTGCTTCAATGCGCATCCGACCCCACGGCAACAGAACCTGTTCCGGCTGTTCCGGGAGATGGGCTGGCGCCCAGCCTATGTGACCTGGGATCGGAGTGGAGCGGCAACGCTCGCCACACTGGATAATGGGGAGCATCTAGCAGTGATCCGTTTGGCGGCGCCCACGGAAAGCGCCAGGCTGTTGTTTGCCATGCCGCAGTACTGGAACCGGGTAGCCGCGGTGCTAAGTGAAGTGGTGACGGAAGAAGAAATTCCGCCAGTCATCGTTGCGACGCATTTTTTTCATCTGCGATTGGCGCGGCGCTTCTCAACAGCAGTATGGTTATATGATGCAGCCGAATACTTCAGTCTGAGTCTGTCAGCATATTTTGGAACACTGAGCTTACTAGTGCGCCCTTTTCTATACGGGATGGAAGGGCTGGGCATAAGAAGGATGCGTGCGGTTCTCGGGGTGGACTCCCGTCTTGGGTGGTTTGAGAGGTATCTCAGGCGTTTTAATAAGCGTGTGAAGATAGTGCCGAATGTCCCTTCCAGGGAGGATGACCCGACATCGGAACAGGTTGCCTGTTTTGCGACCGAGTATGCAGGTCGACCGGTGATTTGCTATGTCGGCGGGATCATGGAGCGCAAAGGTTTAGAGGTGACGTTTGCAGCCCTTAAACTACTGAAACGGAAGGTACCGGATTTTCTGTTATTGCTGATTGGTACTTTCGTGGGTGAATCCAGTCAACTTGAGGAAGAACTTAGGACGAATGAGATGGAGGAGTGCGTAAGTGTAGTCAATTCTCTCCCATACAAAGATATGATTAAAAGAATAACTGCGGCGGATGTGGGACTTGCTCTTTATCAACGTCACCCCTTATATGAAAGGGTAGGCAAACTCAACGCAAGGAAAATATTTGCGTACATGCAGGCGGGACTTTGCATTATTGCCCCGCGTTTCGGTGAAATTGGGCAGGCAGTGCCGGAAACAGATTGTGGATTTTTGGTTGATGCCGACAACCCAGCCGATATTGCAGTGGCTTTAGAGCGCTTGCTGCTGGATGATAATTTACGTGCACGTCTCAAGACAAACAGTCGCCGGGCGTTTGAAGAGCGTTACAACTGGGAAGCAGTAGCGCGGGAACTGAAACCCTGGTTGCTGGAATGCTGCGTTGGTTTTTCGGGACGGGAGAAATCATGAGCGAAAAAGTTCTGAAGGCTGAAAACCTGAGACCCGAGATCGCGGTCGTTGTCGGGACACGCCCCGGTATTGTGATGTTCGCGCCGATCATTCATGCCCTCAGGGGAAAAGGTGCGGCGCACTTCGTTATCCATACCGGCCAGCATTATTCACCGAATATGGATTTGCAGTTTTTTGAAGATCTGGAACTGCCGGTTCCAGATTATCGCCTGGATGGAGTGGCGGAGAAACCCACGCACGGGGGCCAGACGGCGGCCATGCTCGAAGATATTGAGGGCATCTTGATGCAGCGCAAACCCCAGGTCGTCCTGGTCGGTGGCGATGCCAACACGAACCTCGCCGGAGCGCTTGCTGCCCGCAAACTGGGTATCCGCGTCGGACATGTTGAAGCCGGAGAGCGCTCTTATGACTGGCGTATGCCGGAGGAACATAACCGGCGGATTATTGACCATATCTCCGATTATTTGTTCACCACATCTCCGAAGTCTCGCAAGCACCTGGATAAAGAATCCGTGCAGGGCCAAATCGTTGAAACCGGCAATCCCATTGTGGATGCGTCCCGTCAACATCTTGAGATCGCGGTACGCCGTTTCGGCGATTCGGTGGGAAGACAGTTTCCTCCGAAGAGTTATGCGGTCATGACGACGCACCGCGAGGAAAACGTGGATTACCCCGAGCGGTTGCGCGGGATGCTTGCGGGCGCCGAAAAGGTTGCGAAAGAACTGGGCATGCGGATTATTTTCCTGGCGCACCCACGCACCCAGAAGCGCCTGCAGGAATTCGGCCTTGCCGGATGGGCACGCGGGCTTGCTGGCATGGAGTTGCGTGATGGAGCGGGGTATCTGGAATTTCTGGCGCTTCTGGCCGGCGCGCGTCTGGCGATGACCGACTCCGGCGGCGTGCAGCAGGAAGCCTGCATCCATCGTGTCCCCTGCGTCACGATGCGTGAGAATACCGAATGGGTGGAGACTGTCGAGATCGGGGCGAATCGGCTTGTGGGTACGGACCCGGAGAAAATCGCAGCCGGCGCTGTCGAGGCATTGCGGGCGCAGGTGAATTGGCGGGTACCGTTTGGCGACGGGCATGCCGCAGAGCATATAGTGGAATTTGTTCTGAAAGAGGTGAATACATGAGCACGGGTGCGCGTATCGAACACGGAGAATCCTTTTCCTGTGATGAGGGATGTCTGGTCGGTCTGTTGTACAAGCCGGAGGCCGGTCCGGCCCGCTTTGGTCGGGATTGCTGCATTCGCTGGGGCACCGTGATCTACGGTGACGTCACTGTTGGTGATGATTTTCAGACCGGACATCATGTGTTGATCCGGGAGAAAACCATCATCGGGAATCATGTGGTTGTGGGCACCGGCACTGTGATTGACGGCCAGGTGGAGATCGGTGATTTCGTAAAGATCGAATCCCAGTGCTACATCCCCACGCACGTACGCATTGGCAATCGTGTGTTCCTCGGCCCGGGCGCGACGCTAACCAACGACCGTTATCCGCTCAAGCAGCGCGACAAGTATCGTCCGGAGGGCCCCGTCATTGAAGACGGTGTGACGCTCGGGGGCCGCGTCACGGTGTGCCCGGGCGTCCGGATCGGCGAGGATGCCTTTGTCGCCGCCGGCGCGGTGGTGACCAGGGACGTGCCGGCGCGTTCTCTTGCAGTCGGTGTGCCTGCGCGGATCAAGCCCCTTCCAGCCCATCTGGCGGAACGCAATCTGGCTCTCTCCTGGCGCCGCTATCTTGGCGGGGAGAAATCCTGATGCGTGTAGCGGTTATCGGTTGCGGGAAACAGGCCCCCAAGCATCTTCATGGTCTGCGGGGCGCCGGGCTGGGCAACGCTGATCTGGTCGTAACCGACGTGGATGCCGGACGTGCCGGCACTCTGGCCGCAAAGGAGGGTGTCAGTGCAATCATGTTGGATGGGATATGGGGTGATGCCGGTATCAATGCCGTAGTGATCGCCACGCCGACCTTCACTCATGCAGAACTTGCCGGCAAGGCTATCGGCTCCGGGAAGGCTTTTTTGTGCGAGAAGCCATTGGCGGGCGATGGCCGGGAAGCTCGCGCGCTGGCGGAACGCGCGGAGGCGGCCGGCGTGACCGGTATGGTGGGTTATATCTACCGATCCGTGCCCGTGTTCCAGCATGTCCACCATCTGCTGCGCGACGAAACGGTATTGGCGCACCTCAACCTTGCGCTGTTGCGCATTGGCGGAAGAGGATCACATCAGGTTTGGAAACACCAGCGTGCGCACGGCGGCGGAGCAATCAACGAAATGCTGGTACATACTTTGGATCTGGCGCTTTGGCTGTTTGGTCTTCCGCAACACGTTCAGCTGTTGGCGAGTGAATTGCGTGCCCCGACGCGCTTAATAAACGGATGTAAAGAAATTGTGGATGCAGAGGACATGGTTCTGGTCCGGCTCGAATATGAGGGCGGCCCATCTGTGTACCTTCAGGCCGATATGCTGACGCCTGCATTCACCCAGCGGCTGGAAGTGCAGGGCGCCAACGGTACACTGGCAGCCTCCATACAGAGGGATGAACCGTCCTATCTTTATCTCGTGGAAAAGCATGGGCAACACCCGGCCGGTCGCCATGCGCTTCAATCCGAAAACGCAGAACCGTATATAACCCAATCCCGCACTTTCCTTACCGCTGCTGCAGCGCGGAGCAGACCAGTCTATGGCGCTCTGCATGAAGCCGTGGTTTTACATGAGCTTATCGACGAATTGCATCTTCAACAGGAGAAATTCACGTGATTCAGATGGCGGATACACATTTGAGCGAAGAAGAAATCCAGGCGGCCGTGAGAGTGCTGCGTTCCGGTGCCTTACGTCAGGGACCGGAATGTGAGGCATTTGAGAATGAATTTGCCGCCGTCACCGGTGCGAAACATGCCGTGACTTGCGCCAACGGTTCGGCATCATTGCACCTGGCTTATACGGCAGTCCTCGAACCCGGTGACGAGGTGCTGGTTCCTTCATTTACTTTCTTCGCGACTGCCAGCATGGTGATTCAGTCTGGAATGAAGCCTGTCATATGCGACGTTGATCCCGACACCTATCTGTTGGACCTAAGTGACGCAGAAAAACGCCTGACACCCAAGACACGGGGTATCGCGCCGGTGCACCTTTTCGGCAATGCCTGCGATGTTGATCAGGTACGCGCCTTCGCGCAGCGCCATAACCTCAAGATCATTTGGGATGCGGCCCAAGCTCAAGGGACGCTATGGAATGGCGCGGACGTAGGTGCGCTGGGCGAAACCGTATGCTATTCCTTTTATCCCACAAAGAACCTATTCGTCGGCGAGGGCGGAATGGTGACCACTCCGGATCCGGAAATCGCACACCGCATGCGTTTTCTACGCACCCACGGTCAAACGGCGAAGTACACCCACACCATGATCGGCTGGAATTACCGCATGACCGATGTGGAAGCCGCCATCGGGCGGGCCCAATTGAAACGCCTGCCTGCCATGCTGGCGGCCCGGCGACGCAACGCGAAGATTCTCACGGATGGTTTGAAAGACATGAAGGGTTTGAAACTTCAACGCATAACTACACAGACTACTCACTCCTGGCATCAGTACTGCCTGGTGGTGGACGAGTCTTCCTTCGGTACGTCCCGCGACCGGCTGATGGAACACCTGAAGCAGTCCGGCGTAGCGACCGCCGTCCATTATCCGCGTGCAGTGCATCAACAGCCCATCATCGAGCAGCTCTACGGCATGCAAAAACTCACGGTGAGCGAGCGGCTAACATCAACCATTATGGCATTGCCGGTACATCATGGATTATCGGAGAAAGATACGCATTCGATTGTACAAGCTTTTCGTAGTCTAACGGCAAAATGATTCATATCGATGTGCATAGGGATGTACCCGATCTTACGTTTACCTTACGGCAGTATGCAGGTTATAGATGAGTGATTTATGCGGAAAAATCTTTTTCTGATATTGATTACCCTATTTGCAGGTTGTGTGTGGCCAGCGTGTGAAACCTGTCTTACTGCCTACTACAACTGACGGGTATATCCACGTGGGACAGATATTTGAGGACTCAGTTAACGTTGCAGACGAGCTTGCTGTAGGCGTCGAAATCGTGTGGGGAGCATAATCACCGAAACCGACCACCATTTCCAAAGGACACTACGCAATTTATGGGTTTTATGATTCCACGATGTCTCCCGACCCGCAGCCAGGTCCCGTAGATATGACTGCTTACAAGCAGTATGCAGATGCTCATCCTACGTGGATTGAATATCAATGTGATCGCATTACCCCGGCGTGGAATCCGAAATATTACTATTGGCCAGTTGACATGCAGAATCCCGAAGTTCTGAAGTTCCTTTGGTCTAATTACTACCTACCTATATTAAAAACTGGTTATCACACCCTCGATTTGGACAACGCGGGCGCTGAAAACTATACCCATGCGTGCGGTCATTTCGATGATAATGGCAGGTGGGTACAGGAATATACGGGAAAATATGAAGATCCAGCTTGGGCCGCGGCTACAACTGTTGCTATACATAAAATTGCAGACTACGTGCATGGCCTTTCTTCCCTGGACATACTTGCGATCAATACACGGCCCACTTCCTATGATGCCGCAGAAGAACTGAGAATCATGGAGCAAGCCGATCTTGTTCTGGATGAGAATGGGGTGACTTGGGAGTCCTCCGACTGTGGTTGGAACCCGCCGGGAGGCTATTGCAAAGAAACAATCCCAAAAGGGTGGTGGCGAACCACCGTCAATGATGCACTTGCATACGTCTCAGAAGGTGGTTGTTTTTGGATGATAGACCGTGAACCGGAACAAGATGTCGCAAGCGCGACGCCTGCCGAACGCATCTGGTCTGTAGCCAATTACCTATTGATGAAAGGGGATTGCAGTTACGTCACTATAACCGGTAATAGCCAATATGGGGAGCTTGTAGATTATCCAGAACTGCACACCGATTATGGAACGCCAATCGACTTAGCCACAGAACAACCCGATGGTACGTGGGTCTGCCATTTCACACATGCGATAGTTACCGTTAATCCGGAATCTATGACTGCGAATATTCAGATCCGGAACTGACATACGACGTAAAGCAAAAAAGATATAGTCAACTGGATTGGACGTAATCTCTATGATCGACATACCGTCAAAACGCGTACGACTATTATCATGGATTAAATCTTCCCATGTGCTTGCTCCGGTAAAAATACTGATACCAGATATCCTGAAGCGCGGGGTGCTTGGAATTGTTGCAGGTGGAAAGCAGGGAACCATCAGCCTTGGCGATGGATCGATACTTAAATACAATCTCGATGATTCGTATTGGGCGCGCCATGCCCGTGATATCCGCGCCTATGAGCCTGAGATGTGGTTTGTCGCTGACCATTACCTGAAGTCCAACACAATATTTGTTGACTGTGGGGCCAATATTGGTTTATGGAGCTGTTACGCGGCGTCCAAGATTAAAAACAGGGATCAGGTTATCGCTGTCGAGCCTGGCGACAGTATCCTGCCGCTACTGCGGCAAAACCACGCTCTCAACGGTGCGACCTTTACCCTACTTGAAAATGCCGTCTGGAACCGATCCGGTGAAACCAAGACTTTCATTGTCCATAGGGGGCATGCTTCCAGCAGCCTGGTGGAGGAAGATTCGGACAATAAACCGGTACACCGAGCATCTGTGCTGACGATAAGCATTGATGACATCGTGAGGCGCGCCCTTGAGAAAGCTCCCAGTGCGGTCAATGTGGTAGTGAAACTCGATGTTGAGGGTGTCGAACGGCAGGCATTGGATGGGGCTTTGCACACCTTGTCAAAAAAAAATATGTTATTTATTTATGAAGATCATGGCCGTGATTTAGCTTCCGAAACCACCACGCATTTCCTAAATACAGGACTCAATATCTATTTTATAGATGACACCATTTGTACTGTGCGCGCTATCACCAATTCTAGGGAATTGTGCGGCATAAAAACCAATCCAGGAAAAGGATATAATTTCATTGCCTGCAAACCGAGCTCAGAGTTCGATAAAGAATTTTTCCGGTTATGCAGGGGGATGGCGCCGAAAGTCTAACTGGGCAGTCCAAACCCAAGATTCTGGAGATTTCAGGTTCAGGCACGGATGTGAAATTGTGCCGCAGTCTGTAGTCACAATATTGCTTTCATGATAGATGTGGACGATTGTGTGTTTCATCCGTATTAAGGGATAGTCCATGTCAAAAGTCCGCAATACAACCTACAACTTGCTGGGTGGACTTTTCCCGATGCTAGTCGCTTTAGTGACCGTACCTCTATACATAAAATTCATCGGCGTAGCTGAATACGGGATCCTGACAATTGCATGGCTGCTGATGGGTTATTCCACCTATGCCGAATTGGGGTTGGGCCAGAGTGTGGCGAACGAGATTGCACGTCTTGGAGAAGGAAAAACTGTTGAACGTAATGCGGTTTTCTGGACAGGGCTTTGGACTGCGCTGATTTTTGGACTGTTGATGGGTATTGTGATTGTAGGCTTGGGGATTGTTTTCGTGCCCGCCTGGAGCAGTCTGGAACCGCAGTTGCGTGTTGAATTGGTGCATGCACTTCCCTGGCTGATGCTGGCCGCGCCTCTATCTACAGGGAACGCCGTACTGGTGGGTGCCATAGAAGGGCGGCAGCATTTCAAGCAATCCAATATCATCCAGTCACTAGGCTGGGCGTTATCACAGGGGCTGCCTTTGCTGGGGGTCGTGATCGGACGGCAGTCGCTACCTTGGCTGCTTGCATTTGCCACTTTGGGGCGTGCATTTACTTTCTTATCAATGTTTGGCGCTTTATCCGGCTTGCTGCCACTCAGCGGAAAAATGCTTCCCGAGCGCAGTAGGCTGCCATTTTTACTGGGTTTTGGTGGGTGGGTGACCGTAAGCAATGTGGCGGAAACCCTGCTCAGCAGCCTTGATCGCTGGTTTGCAGGTGGATTCCTTGGGGCTCAGGCCGTGGCTTACTATACCGTACCTGCAAACCTTGCAACGCGCACTGCTGTATTTCCGGTTGCTTTGGTGCGGACACTCTTCCCGATATTTTCTGCGATAGATCGAGAGGCGGCTCTGCGGGATACCGTGCGAACCACTATATATCTGGGCGGAGTACTTGCACCCTTGATGGGTATCGGGATCATGCTGATTGGTCCATTCCTCAGGTTGTGGGTTGGCGGCGATTTTACTGCCCACGCAGTTGCAGTTGCGCCCATATTGTTACTCGCGGCCTGGATACGGGCGCTTGCGTATATGCCAGACGTATTGTTTCGTGCCACACGCCGACCGCATACGGTCGCGTTGGTTCGTCTTGTGGAATTACCGCTGCTGTTTTGTATCAGTTGGCTTGGTTACAAGTGGCTTGGGTTATCGGGATTAGCTTGGGCTTGGTGTCTGCGAGTTACATTTGATGCCGCCTGGCTATGGAGCAAGACAGGTAATCTGGGACAGATAGTCGGTCGCCTGTTACCACAAGCAATAGGGTTGGTCATCATCTATTTGATAATGCATGATGCTTATCGATCATTTTCTATCGCGGCCTTTGCGGCTTCTGGTTGTGTGGTGATTATTCTGTTTGCATGGACATTTTGGATGGACAGAAAATTATGGGTGCGGATATGGTCCACCGTTCTGCGCAAAACCACATGAGTAAGTGATATATTCATGCAAATAATTATTTTGACATTTCACTTGCCTTTGCCGGAGGAACCTGGCGCTTTCCGTCCATGGATGGAAGCCCAGTTGATGCGTGATTTGGGTTGCGAGGTCACGGTCGTGACCTCGGCGATCCAGTACATGACAGGAACCGATTTGCGCGATGGTAAGAGCGGCTGGTGCACCGAAGAGCATCGGGACGGTATCCGGATTCTGCGCGTCTGGGGTATGCGCAATTACCGTATGACCCTGTGGCGCCGTCTGCTGCATTACGTGATTTACGCCGGTCTGGCCGGCATGGCTAGCCTGGTGCGCGCCGGAAAGGCCAACCGGGTGTTTGTCGGGACCGACCCTGTCTTTGTGACACCCATTGCGCGAATTGTTGCGCGCGTGAAAGGGGCGCAACTGGTCCTGGATGAGCGCGATCTTTACCCGGAGACGGCTCTGGCGCTCGGTGTGCTCAAACCAGGCTTCGTGTCCCGGGCAATTTCGGCCTGGCAGCGATCCATGCGCAGGAGAGCGCAGCATATTTTGGCGGCTACACCCGGCATCCGGACCCGATTACTTGAACTGAAGGTTCCTGCTGAGCGTGTGCGGGTGCTATACAACGCGGATGCATATCTAGTTGCCAGAGATCAAGAACAGGACGATGCGCGTCGGTTGCTGGAGCATTACGCGCCCAAAGGGGCAAAATTCATCGCGGTGTATGCTGGCGGGATGGGACGAGCCAATGATGTCGATTTGCTTCTTGACGCAGCTGAATTTTTTCAAGGAGAGCGCGATATAGGTTTCGTGCTGGCAGGTGACGGAGAGCGTCGCGCCCATTATGCGCAACGAATCCATGCAGAGAATCTGAATGCCGTAATGACTGGTCCATTGCCACGGGATACGGCACGAAAACTCATCCAGGGAGCCGATATATGCGCCCACATGTATCCCAATGAACCATTGTTTGCGGGCGCGTTGGCCAGTAAAGTTTTGGATTATATGGCTTTGGGAAAACCTGTTGTCTTTTGTGGTGAAGGGGATACCGTGGAGGTGCTCACTGCCGCTGGCGGCGGCATATGCTGTTCGTCGGGCGATGCGCAGGGACTGGCGGAAGCCATGCGGCAGCTGCGGGATCACCCTAAAGCTCGCGAACGCATGGGACAGGCGGGACGCAAATGGTTTATGGATAATGTGGGTTTGCAGGCCGCTTCAGCGACCATGACTTGGGCGTTGGGATTGGAGAAGATCACGTGAGACAGGAATTTCTGGCGTTTTCGCCACCGTCTGTCGGCGAGGAAGAGGTGGCAGCGGTCAATGAAGTGCTGCGTTCCGCTTGGATTACCACTGGCCCGAAGACGAGACAGTTTGAGCAGGAATTTGCCGATTTCCTACATGCACCGGGCACGCTTGCTCTGAATTCGTGCACGGCGGCTCTGCACACCGCGCTGGTGACTTTGGGCATCGGGCCAGGCGATGAGGTAATAACCACTCCGATGACATTCGCTGCTTCGGTCAACGTCATCGAACACGTGGGCGCGCGGCCGTTGCTGGTTGACGTGCAGCCGGACACGCTCAACATTGATCCAGTGAAGATCGAGGCGGCGGTCACCAGGAAGACCAAGGTTGTGATTCCCGTCCACTATTGCGGCCACCCGGTCGAACTGGATCACATTAATCAATTGGCGGCCGCAAACGGCGTTACCGTGCTGGAAGACGCGGCCCATGCGTTACCGGCAAGGTATAAAGGACGAAACATCGGTGGCGGGGCCAATCCGGTGGCCTTCAGTTTTTATGCCACCAAGAATCTCACAACCGCAGAAGGCGGCATGCTAACGGGTGCACCCGGGTTTCTGGAAAGAGCCAGAATCATCTCCTTGCACGGCATGAGCCGAGATGCTTGGAAACGGTACGACAAGGGCGGCAGTTGGTTCTATGAGGTGGTTTTACCTGGATTTAAATACAACATGACCGATATCCAAGCCGCCATTGGGCTGGTACAACTGCGAAAGCTTGCGGGATTCCAGGCGCGCCGCCTGCAGGTTGTTCAGGCTTATAACGAAGCCTTTTCGCGGGTGGAGGCGCTGCAGGTTCCTACAGTCCGTTCTGAAGTTGAGCCTGCCTGGCATCTCTACGTGTTGCGGCTGAATCTGGAGTGTCTCAGCATCACTCGGGATGAATTCATTGAGGAACTGAGAATCCGTAATATTGGTACATCCGTGCATTTCATCCCAGTGCACATGCATCCGTATTACCAGGACAAGTATGGCTGGAAACCGCAGGATTTCCCCGTGGCTTATGAGAATTATCAGCGCTTGGTCAGTCTGCCGCTTCATCCTGGACTCGGTAATGCGGATGTCCGGGACGTGATCGAAGCCGCCCTTGATGTGGTAAAGAAATTCCGGCGTTGAAGCAATGTCAATTGGCAAGCGTCTGTTTGATGTTTGTATCAGTGTAATTGGCGGGTTGCTGCTTCTCCCATTTTTATTCTTAATTACACTCTTAATTTATTTTGATAACGGTTGGCCGGTGTTCTTCAGTCAGGAACGTGCTGGCTATCGAGGCCAATTGTTTCGCATATGCAAATTTCGCACCATGGTGCGGAATGCGGAGCGTCTCGGCCAATCGCTTACCGTGGGACAGGATCCGCGAATCACTCGCGTGGGCCGCTGGCTGAGAAAGTGCAAGCTCGATGAGCTGCCGCAACTCATCAATGTGTTGAAAGGGGAAATGAGTCTAGTCGGTCCCAGACCAGAGGTGCCGCACTATGTGGCACTCTATTCCCCTGAGCAGCGTAGGGTCTTGCAACTGGTGCCGGGTATAACCGACCCCGCGTCCATCGCCTTCCGCGACGAAGCCAGCATGCTTGCGGATTGCGAGGATCCAGAGCGGGCCTATATCGAACGCATCATGCCAAATAAAATACGCGTTAATCTGGAATATGCATCGCGTGCTACATTATGGAGTGACATTCTGATTTTGTTAAAGACAGTTATGACGATTATTAATTCCAGGGCTGATAAAACGTGATTACAGAGAAAGAGTTTCTGGAAGACGTTTTTGAATGGGATACTACAAACTGGTCGACAGCAGCACGTTTCTGGGAAAACCATCTAAATGTTCGACTTGCTGGCGCTTCCGCCTTGGAGATTGGTGCGCACAATGGTGGATTGTCGCTTTGGCTTGCGATGAAAGGGGCTGACGTGATTTGTTCTGATATGCGTGATACTAGGTTGCAAGCTCGGAAGAAACATGATCATTATGGAGTCGCTGGGAATATTAGTTATGAAAAAATTGATGCACGATATATTACCTATGAAAACCGTTTTGACATTGTAGCGTTCAAATCATTACTTGGCGGAGTGCGCGGATATTTTGGCGATGATACCCATATCCAGGTTATCGATGGTATTTTGAGGAGTCTAAAACCGGGGGGGCAATTATTGTTCGCGGAAAACCTGGATGGTTGTGGACTACACCGTTTTAGTAGAGCTAGATTTGTGCGGTGGGGAAAGATGTGGAGATATATCAGGCTCAGTGATGTACGATTAATGTTCAATGGCTTTGCCAAAATAGATTTTATGACGTGTGGTTTTGCTGGTGCATTTGGTCGCGGAGAACCACAGCGGTACATTTTGGGTTTTCTGGATCAGCATGTTTTTGACAGGATAGTGCCTGAATCATGGCATTACATTCTAATCGGCGTGGCCACTAAATCCCGTTGATCGACTCCATTGAAAGCCGGTCTATTTCGGAAGCGGCGGGGGCCGGAGATATGAATATTGTCGGTTATTATCTTCGGCGCGCGTGGGGGACAATTGAACTATAGTTGCGCAAGTATCGGACTATACTTATCAAGGGCTTATATAAGATTCTTAAAACAGGTACACTAAAACCGTTACTTACACTCTAAAGCCAGAGTTTTTTTCCGGGAGAAGGACATGAAGTCCGAAGCAACGGCGCATATATCCAAGCGTCTTTTGGTCTTTTGCCATGATATCTTCTGGGTGCCGGTTGCAATACTTGCGGCTTACTGGCTGCGACTGAATCTTGGGCCGATCCCGAAAAACATGTTTCCTGGAGTCATTGAGGTTGTTCTGGTGGCAATCTTGATGCACGCCACCACATTTCGGATTTTCGGCTGTTATCGTGGCATCTGGCGATTCGCATCCATTCCCGATCTGCTTCGGCTTTTCAAGGCAGTTCTGTTGGGAGCCGTGGCCACCATCATTTTGTGTTTCATGATCGGGCGGCTCCAGACCATTCCGCGCTCCGTGCTGGTGCTCTATCCCATGTTGTTGATCGGGGTGCTGAGCACGGCGCGTATCATGTACCGGGCTTTTAAAGACAGGCACTTCAAGCTGGATATTGAAAACAGGCCACGCGCCCTATTGGTGGGGGCGGGACGTGCGGGTGAAATGCTGGTTCGGGACATGGAGCGCCATCCGCAACTCTCTCCGGTGGCCTTTGTGGACGATGACTCCGCTAAATTAGGCCAGGAAGTCCGCGGTGTGCGGATTCGAGGCAGCATCAATGATATCCCTAGGTTGCTTGAAGATCTGGCGGTGGAGGTGGTGCTGATTACTATGCCGTCCGCACCACACAAGGTCTTGGACCGGGTAGTCAAGATGTGCGCCGAACACGGCATCAAGTGCCGCACTCTGCCATCGCTCACCGAGTTGGCGGACGGCCGGATCGAAATCGCCCGGCTGCGTCCTGTGACGGTGGAAGACTTATTAGGCAGGGATCCCGTGGAACTTGATCCCGGTTACGTTGCCAAGTTTCTGGAAGGCAAACGCGTACTGGTCACGGGCGGTGGCGGCTCCATCGGTTCCGAGTTATGCCGGCAGATCGGCCGGCATAAACCGGGAACGCTGACAGTGTTGGATAACAGTGAATACAACCTGTATCGCATTGACCAGGAGTTGAGCACCGGCTATCCGGCATTGATTTTTAACAGCGTGCTTGGGGATGTGCGGAACGAGCAGTTCATGGATAACGTGTTTCATCAATGCCAGCCGGAGGTGGTATTTCATGCCGCGGCTTACAAGCACGTGCCGATTATGGAAGACAACATCATTCAGGGTATCTGCAATAACGTATTCGGCACGCAGGTCGTGGCGGATGCCGCGAAACGCTATGCTGTGGGGACATTTGTTTTAATCTCGACCGACAAGACCGTGAATCCGACCAACGTCATGGGCGCCACCAAACGGGTCGCGGAGCTTTATTGCCAAACCTTGAATGAATCCAGCCACACGCACTTTCTCACCACCCGCTTCGGCAATGTGCTGGGCTCGGCTGGTTCTGTGGTACCGCTGTTCGAGCGGCAGATCGCGGCGGGCGGCCCTGTGACGGTCACACACCCCGAGGTCACGCGTTATTTCATGACCATCCCCGAGGCGGCCAGTCTGATCCTTCAGGCCGGCGCCATTGGCAAGGGCGGCGAGATATTCGTCCTGGACATGGGTGAGCCGGTGCGCATCAGCGATTTGGCGGTGCAAATGATTCAGCTTTCTGGGCTGCAACCGGAGCGTGACATCGAGATTGTTTACATCGGCTTGCGTCCCGGTGAAAAACTGCATGAGGAACTGTTCTATAACCGGGAGGAGCTGCGCAAGACGGTACATCCCAAGCTTCTTCTCGCCAGTTGCACCACCGCCAGTCAGCAGATGATATTTGCAGGCCTCAAGAAGTTGAATGAAGTCAGCGCTGCGTATGATAATGAACGAGCCCTATATGAGCTTAAATCCCTAGTGCCAGAGTTTAACCCCAGCCTGACCTGGGAGGAACGCACGCTACACCAGACCAGGACGCATCTGCAGATAGTGAAGTGACCAGGATTGAGCTGGCTGAGCGCTGTAGTAGCAATTTTATTATCAATTCCCGCGCTTTATTACGACTGTTGCGACTTCAGAAACCGCCAATAAACGCGCTGCATCAGATCATACATGTAATTTAGCGCTTACACCCCATAAGCGCCACAATTTAAAGTTACCGCAGCGTGCAACATTAGCATTATAGTTGCCGACTGGTTAAAATGCGCTCTATTTTTACACCGCCTCTCAAAGGTGCCCTGAGCACCATAAATAAATATGCGCAAAGTATCCGTGATCGGTCTTGGTTATGTGGGCTTGCCCGTGGCTGTTGCCTTTGGCAAAAAAGCGCGGGTGATTGGTTTCGATATCAACGCGCAACGTCTAGCTGAACTACGTGCTGGACATGACCGCACCGGCGAAGTAACGGCCACGGAGCTGGCGGCCACGAACATTATCTATACCAGCGATGTCAGCGTGTTGCGCGAGGCGGATTTCCACATCGTGGCAGTGCCAACGCCGGTGGACGAGGCCAACCAGCCGGACCTTACGCCCATGTTCAGGGCTTCAGAATCGGTCGGCAAGGCGCTTAAGCGCGGCGACATCGTGGTGTATGAATCCACCGTTTATCCCGGTGCCACCGAGGAAGACTGCGCACCCATCCTGGAACGCGAATCAGAATTGAAATGCGGTAAGGACTTTTTCCTTGGCTACAGCCCGGAGCGCATCAACCCGGGCGATAAACAGCATACATTTACCAGCATCAAAAAAGTGGTCTCGGGCCAGACGCCCGAAGTGCTGGAGATGGTGGCATCTGTATATGGTAGCGTGGTGGAAGCCGGTGTGCACAAGGCGCCCAGCATCAAGGTGGCGGAAGCCGCCAAGGTCATCGAGAATACCCAGCGGGATCTCAATATTGCGCTCATGAACGAGCTGGCACTGATCTTCGACCGTCTGGGCATTGATACCCAGGCGGTGCTGGAGGCAGCGGGGACCAAGTGGAATTTCCTGCCGTTCCGGCCGGGCCTGGTAGGTGGCCATTGCATCGGCGTGGACCCCTATTATCTGACCCATAAAGCCGAGAAGATCGGTTACATTCCGCAGGTGATTCAGTCAGGCCGGCGTATCAACGATAGTATGGGCCGTTTTATCGCCCAGCGCACCATCAAGGAAATGGTCCGTGCCGGCCACGAAGTGCGCGGTGCCGTGGCGACGGTGCTGGGCCTGACCTTCAAGGAAGATTGTCCGGATCTGCGCAACTCCAAGGTGATAGATATCATACGGGAATTACGCGAATTTGGCGTGACCCTGCAGATTACCGACCCGCTCGCCGATATGGAAGAAGCACGCCGCGAATACGGTATAACCCTGATGTCGTTCAAACAACTCAAGCCCGCGGATGCGCTGGTTGTGGCGGTGGCGCATTCCGCCTACCGCAAATTGAATATCGCAGAACTTCGCAGTCTGCTCAAGGATCCGCCATTGGTAATCGATGTGAAATCCATATTTCCACGCACGCCACTGGAAGCAGCAGGCATTCGCGTATGGCGTCTTTGATGTGTGCAAGCGTATGAGCATCCATACCTGCGAACAGGAACTCGTCGCAAATCCGCGCACCTGGCTCATTACCGGCGTGGCGGGATTCATCGGTTCGAATCTACTGGAGCGACTGCTACGCCTTGGCCAGAAGGTGACCGGGCTCGACAATCTGAGCACCGGCCACCTCCAGAATCTGGAAACGGTGCGCGCGTTGGTGACCCCGGCACAGTGGGCGCGTTTTCATTTCATTGCAGGCGATATTTGCGATCTTACAACGTGTGCGACTGCGGTTCAGGGCGTGGGCTGCGTGTTGCACCAGGCCGCATTGGGTTCGGTGCCGCGTTCGCTGCTGGAACCCATCGCTACACATGAAACTAACGTCAACGGCTTTCTTAACATGTTGATAGCGGCACGGGATGCGCATGTAAGTCGCTTCATATATGCCTCATCGAGTTCCGTGTACGGGGATGATCCCGGCCTGCCCAAGGTTGAGGATCAGATTGGCAAGCTGCTTTCACCCTATGCCGCGACCAAGTACATCAACGAGGCCTATGCGGATTTATTTTCCCGTTGTTATGGCATGCAGACGGTGGGTTTGAGGTATTTCAATGTATTCGGGGCGCGCCAGGATCCTGAAGGCGCGTATGCAGCGGTTATTCCCCAGTGGTTCAAAGCACTTATTCAGAAGCAGCCGGTGTATATCAACGGCGACGGTGAGACCAGCCGCGACTTCTGTTTCGTGGACAATGCAGTGCAGGCTAATCTGCTATCCGCAATGACGCAGGATGAAGCTGCACTGAACAAAACTTATAATGTTGCCGTTGGCGAGCGCATTTCACTAAAACAACTGTATGACCTGATCAGTGCGGAAGTGGTGCGTCTTTTATCCATTGCGCGCAGTTCGCCGGTGTATAGGGATTTCAGGCCTGGCGACGTACGCCATTCATTGGCGGATATATCACGCGCCCGTCGCTTGCTTGGCTATGAACCCACAATGCGCGTGGGCAAGGGCCTGCAGGAAGCGGCTGGGTATTACATGCAAATATTTAAGGACCGCCACTGACCCGCCTGGATACTTTGTTACTAATGTATCGTTTCCTGCTGCCTTAAGCAGGAAAGAGGATAAAATACTGTCGCGCAAGTATTATTGCCGAGAAGTTAACCTGGATTACGATGCTTGGTAAATTACATATAAAAACCTTTGGTTGTCAGATGAACGAGTACGATTCCGCGAAGATGGCGGATGTGCTGCGGGGTTCCCATGCTTACGAGTTGACTGAAGTAGCCGAAGAAGCAGACGTGATCCTGCTGAATACATGCTCGGTACGCGACAAGGCCCAGGAAAAGGTGTTCTCCCAACTCGGGCGCTGGCGAGAGCTCAAGCAGCAACGCCCTGATCTCATCATCGGTGTGGGCGGGTGTGTGGCCAGTCAGGAGGGCGCTGGCATCGTTAAACGCGCACCCTTCGTAGATTTGGTATTCGGTCCCCAGGCCCTGCACCGTCTGCCTGATATGCTGGAAGAAACCCGTCGTACCCACTGTCCGGTGGTGGATATCTCATTTCCTGAGATCGAAAAATTCGACAATCTGCCGGCGCCACGTGCGGACGGCGCCACCGCCTTCGTATCCATCATGGAAGGTTGCAGCAAATACTGCACCTTCTGCGTGGTGCCATATACCCGTGGCGAGGAAGTCAGCCGGCCGTTCGATGACGTACTGGCTGAAACCGCCGCACTGGCAGAGCAGGGCGTGAAAGAGGTGACTCTGTTGGGCCAAAATGTCAATGGGTATCGCGGCCTGAGGCATGATGGCTCGTTGGCGGACCTGGCGATGCTGATCGAATATATATCAGTTATGGACGGCATCGAACGCATCCGTTTCACCACTTCGCATCCAATGGAATTTTCTGACCGCTTGATAGATGCATTTGCCGAAGTACCAATGCTCGCCAATTACCTGCACCTGCCGGTGCAGAGCGGCTCTGACCGTATCCTCGCCGCCATGAAGCGCAACCACACGGTACTGGAATACAAGGCCAAGATCAGGAAACTGCAGAAGGTGCGTCCCGGCATCAGCCTGTCCACGGACATCATTGTCGGTTTTCCGGGTGAGAGTGACAAGGATTTTCAGGCGACCATGCAATTGGTTGAGGAAATTCAATTCGATCAAGCCTTCAGCTTCATCTACAGCCGGCGACCCGGCACACCAGCAGCATCATTCGCGGATGACGTATCGCATGCGGAAAAAGTGCGCCGGCTTGAAAGCTTGCAAGCGCGTATACATGACTTTGGTCAGGAGTATATGCGACGTTTGTTAGGCACCACTCAGCGTGTATTAGTAGAGCGGCCTTCGACCAAGAATCCACGCGAGCTTGCCGGCAGGACCGAATGCAACCGCTGGGTGAATTTTGCCGGCGACCCACGACTCATCGGTCAGTTTGCGGGTGTCATTATCACCGATGTGAAGCAGAATTCCCTGCGTGGAAGGCTTGCGGATATCCGCACACAACTGTCCGTTGATTCAAAACTGCAGCCAGCCGCCGGTCAGCACCTTGGCTGAAACAACCCCTGTTTCAATCGATCTAGAGCTAGAGCCTGCCGATAATGCGCGGTTGGCAAATCTCTGCGGCCAGTTCGACGAGCATTTGCGCCAGATCGAACAACGCCTGGGCGTCGAGATCAACAACCGTGGCAACCACTTCCGAGTCATCGGCGATTCGCGGATGGCACAGGCAGCAGCAGCGATCCTCAAACAGCTTTACGCATCCACGGCGCATGAGCGCATACGCCGTGAGACAGTACATGTGAGTCTGCAGGAGTCCGGCGTTACGGCTTTGTTAGTAAACAAGGATGAGGCAGAAGCGACGGACGAAATCGTGGTCTCAACCAAGGAAGGACGGGTGCGAGGACGCGGTCCGAACCAGCGACATTACCTGCAGAACATCGCCGAATGCGATCTGACCTTCGGCATCGGGCCGGCAGGCACTGGTAAGACCTATCTGGCAGTGGCCAGCGCCGTGGCCGCGCTCAACCGCGACCAGATACGTCGGCTGGTGCTGGCTAGGCCGGCGGTGGAAGCCGGCGAGCGCCTTGGGTTTCTGCCCGGCGATCTTACGGAGAAGGTGGACCCGTATCTGCGCCCCATCTACGACGCACTTTATGAGATGCTCGGTTTTGAACGGGTCGGTAAACTTCTGGAGCGCGGCATCATCGAGGTGGCGCCGCTGGCTTTCATGCGCGGCCGCACACTCAACGAAGCTTTCATTATCCTGGACGAAGCCCAGAACACCACCATTGACCAGATGAAGATGTTCCTGACACGCATCGGTTTCGGCTCGCGTACGGTGGTCACCGGCGACATCACCCAGGTGGATATCCCGCGGCCGCGGCGCTCTGGGTTGCGGGATGCGGTGGAGCTGCTGCGCGGCATGCCCGGTGTGAGCTTCACATTCTTCACGGCGGCTGACGTGGTGCGCCACCCACTGGTGCAGCGTATTGTCGCCGCTTACGAACAGCGCGACCTGCCGGAAGAACCGAAGAGCTGAGGTTCAATCAAAGATATAGAAACATATGGGCCATAAACCACGAGTGACCCTGCAGAAAGCCACGCGCGAGAAAAATCTGCCCTCCGCTGGAGACTTCAACCGCTGGGTAAGCACTGCCTTGGCTGGCAAACGTGAGGCAGCAGAAATGACTATCCGCATCGTGGATGAAGACGAAGGTATTGAGCTCAATCGACGTTACCGTCACATAGATTCTGCAACCAATGTATTGTCATTCCCTGCGCAATTGCCGGCGGGTGTTACAAGCGGATTGCTGGGCGATCTGGTGATGTGCGCACCGGTGGTGATCCGGGAAGCGAAAGAGCAGGCGAAGCAGACCCAAGCCCACTGGGCGCATCTCACCATCCATGGCACCCTGCATCTGCTCGGTTTCGAGCATGAATCCGGCAGCCAGGCGGTGAAGATGGAATCATTGGAGACTACCATGCTTGCGTCGCTGGGGTATCCGGATCCCTATTCCATGTGATGGAATCCGCCAGGGTTTTTGACCAAGGCCCGCAACATGTAAACTTAACTCCATTGCCACACACTTGAACGAGTCCATGTCCTCAGAAACCATATCCCCCGATCGAAGTCCCGGCCTGCGCGCCTGGTTCGAGAACCTGCGCCAGGTATTGAGCGGCGAACCCCGCGACCGTGGCGAGCTTCTGGAACTGCTGCGCGACGCCCAGAACCGCAACCTGTTCGATAGCGACGCCCAGTCCATGCTGGAGGGGGTATTGCAGGTGGCGGACATGCAGGCTCGCGACATCATGATCCCGCGTGCCCAGATGGTGGCGCTGGAGAAGGACGCCTCCCTGCGGGAGGTGATGGCAGTGGTGGTGGATTCCGGCCATTCACGTTTCCCGGTGGTGGGCGAGAGCCGCGACGAAGTGATCGGCATCGTGCTGGCCAAGGACCTGCTGGAACATTTTCTGGAAGATCCGGATGCCGCCTTCAATCTGCGCGAGTATCTGCGGCCTGCGCCGTTCGTACCGGAAAGCATGCGCCTGAATGTGTTACTCAAAAATTTCCGCGCCAGCCGCAATCACATGGCGATCGTAGCGGATGAATACGGTGGCGTCGCAGGGCTGATCACCATCGAAGATGTACTGGAGCAGATCGTCGGCGAAATCGACGACGAATATGACGTGCATGACGAGACGCGTATCCTCAAGCATAGTGACCGGCGTCACACGGTGAAAGCCCTGACACCCATCGAGGACTTCAACGCCTACTTCGGAACCACCTACAGCGATGCCGAATTCGACACGGTAGGCGGGCTGGTGATGCACGCCTTCGGCCATTTGCCAAAGCGTGGTGAAAAGACCCTGATCGGCAAGCTGCGCTTCAAGGTAGTGCGCGCCGACAGCCGCCGGCTGCATCTGCTGGAAGTGACCAAGGGTAAAAGTTCTTCATCGGCGCCTGATAAGACCGCATGAGTACCGCGTCCGCCCCAGGCGCACGCATGCAACTCCCCGGCATCTTGAATGCTGCCGATCAGCGTCTGCGTGCCGGGTTGATCGGTGACGGTTTGGCGCTCATCAGCGGCGCACTCACGGTGCTGGCGTTTGCACCGTTCAATCTTTACCCACTCGCGATCATTACCCTGGCTGTATTGTTCTGGCTGGTGAACGGCGCGTCGGTGCGCCGTGCATTGTGGCGCGGCTTTCTGTTCGGTCTGGCCGAATTCGCATGCGGTGTGTATTGGCTGTATATCAGTATCCACAATATCGCCGACGCACCTGTGTGGCTGACGTTACTGATCATCGGCGCGCTGATAGCAGTCATGGCAGTTTACAGTGCACTGGCTTGCGCACTGAGTGTATGGCTGGTGCCGCGTGCAGGCCGCTGGCGCTGGATCGTGGTGCTGCCGGCGCTGTGGACACTGCTTGAATGGTTGCGCGGCTGGCTGCTGACCGGTTTTCCATGGCTGAGCCTCGGTTACAGCCAGATCGGCAGCCTCTTGAAAGGCTACGCACCGGTGCTGGGCGTATATGGCGCGACGCTCGCCGTGGTATTTTCTGCCGGCTTGTTGCTGAGTGTGCTGGCGCCGAAAGCAAGTCTGCGCTCCCGCTGCGTATCGCTTGCGGTCCTGGCAGCTGTGTGGGTGACAGGCGGCGTGCTGGCATCCATATCCTGGACCCATGCTTCGGGCAAACCCGTGCGCGTAAGCCTCATACAGGGCAACATTCCTTCGACCATTAAATGGGATCCGCAGAGCTTCCAGCCCACGCTGGATTTATACCGCCGCATGACCGAGGAGCACTGGGACAGCCGTTTGATCGTATGGCCGGAGTCCGCTGTGCCGGATTATGCGGATGAGGTTTGGGGTGATTTCCTGAATCCGTTGGAAAAGCAAGCCCGCACCCACGACACCGAGCTGTTCATCGGCGTGCCCACCGAGAATCCGGCTACCGGCGCCGCCTATAACAGCGTCATCAGCCTCGGTGGGCACGATGGCGTGTACAGCAAGCGGCACCTGGTGCCCCTATCAGAATATTTTCCGCTTCCGACGTGGGCCAGGCACTGGCTTCAGAGTATGAATCTGCCATATTCCTCGTTCTCCCCGGGCGCCGCCAACCAGCCGTTGCTGCAGGCGGCGGGCTATGCAGTGGGCGTATCCATCTGTTACGAGGACGCCTATGGCAACGAGATCATGCGCGCTCTGCCGCAGGCGGCATTCCTGGTGAATGTCAGTGATGACGGCTGGTTCGGGGACTCCATTGCCCTGCCGCAGCATTTCGAGATCGCGCGCATGCGGGCACTGGAAACCGGGCGTTATTTGTTGCGGGATACCAATACGGGAATCACGGCCATCATCGACAGCCGGGGCCGGGTGACCAAAAGCTTGCCACGCAGCACGCGCGGCGTATTGACCGGCGTGGTGGTGCCGTATGCGGGCGGCACGCCTTACCAATATATAGGCAACCGGCTGGTGGTGATTGTCTGCCTGCTGCTGTTCGTTGCAGGCTTGGGAAGGAAATGGAAATTCGGAAACCCACAACATGAATAATTCGGCACGGACTGATAACGGTAAAATCACCAATAGCATCAGCGCACGCAGCGACCGGTTTTTGCGTGTGATTGTTACACTGCTGGTGCTGGCCTTCCCCGCGGTTGTGCTTTTCGTTAATCACGGCGACAGTTACACCCTGGGGCTACTGATGCTCGTCGGCATCTGGGTGTGGCTGCGCGATGGTGCCCGGGTCTGGATGAACAAGGATAGTGCAGCGCTGTGGCTGGCATTTGTGATGCTGTTCGCGGTAGCGGTGCTGGCGTATGTCACCGGCCTTCAGACCGACTCCGGATTCCATTTTCTTGGGCGCTACCTGCGGTTCCTGCTGATCGTGCCGGTGTATCTGGCGTTCCGGCGCTACCCGCCTACCGCCAAAACCGTATTCATCGGCCTGGCACTGGGGGCCTTGACTGCCGGTGTGCTGGCAAGCCTGGAATTTCTGCATGCTCATGGACCGATCCGGGTGACAGCGCAAACTGATCTCTCGATCATCTTCGGCGACCTCACCACCACCATGGTGCTGTGTACGGTGGCGGGCTTCGGCCTGATGGCGGCCTCCCGGCGCCGCTGGTCCGTGCCGCTGCTGATATTGTGTATCGCCGGTGGCGTGGCGGCGACGCTGCTGTCCGGCACGCGCGGTGCCTGGCTGCCCCTGTTACTGCTGATCCCCGCGCTGGCCACGCCCGCGGGCGGTTTTCTCAAGCACCGCTATGTATTTGCAATTCTGATAGCCATAATCGCGGTATTTTCCTCGTCCTATTTTGTTACGCGTACCGATACACAAGTGCGTCTCAAGGATGCTGTTCGCAACACAGTAGATTATTTCATTGCATTACACTCTCTTGACGCCGTAAATGCCGGTGCGCTTTCGAGAATGCATTGTGACAATCAGAAAATCTTCTTGGATGCGTGGCTTAAATTCCGTGCTGCAGATGATGAATCTGGGCTGAGAGCCGGCGTAGCTGATGACCCTTTGCTTGGCAAAGCGGGCATTTGCCAAGGACAATACGCGATAAAACTCTATAATCCTGGCTCTGTGAGATGGAGAAGATATATTTTTCCACGCATGCGTTCGTATCAAGCAGGACGGTACCCCATTAAATTGCTTGTACGTGGTGAGGGTATTTTTATATTCGGTAAAGAAAAACAAGCCCAGATGCGGATTGCTACACAGGACTATAAGCAAATCGTTTTAAAAACGGGGAATTGGCCTGGAATACTCATTATTGTCTATGTACCTCCAAAGCAAGCTCTTTGGCTTGTGCCATTAGGGGGTTATTTTGGTGAATACAGCCTGTCTATCGCAGAGACATCCGTGGGGAAGCGCTTTGAAATGTGGCGTGCCGCCTGGCAGCTGTTCCTGCAGCATCCCTTTCTGGGGGTCGGTACAGGCGCCTATCAGGCAAAAACCAATGAATTGATACACATAGGGCAGGTTGCCCCGTTTATCGGCGTCTATGATCATCCGCACAACGACTATCTGGACGCACTCTCAAGCCGCGGGATCCTGGGGTTCGCGACGCTGCTTGCCGTACTGCTGATCCCTGCCGGACGATGTCTGCGGGCAACGCGCAGCCCGGAACGGGCGAGACATGCCATCGGCTTGGCCGGCGTGCTGACCGTGACAAGTTTTGCGATCTATGCGCTGACCGACACGATTTTCCTGCACTCCATAATGATTACCTGGTATGTGATTTACATGGCCTTGTTTTATGCGCGGCTGGATGCAAACGCAGCCCCGTATACAAATTCCAAGCGGATCCAATGATGCAAGAGCACTATCACTCGCAATCACGGGAGGCTGTGGCCCGCAGCCTCTGGCTGGAGGGCGGCTGGTTTGTGGCCGTGGAACGGGATGCCGCGGAGAAGTACTACTGTCTGTGCATGCCACCGTATCCCAGCGGCCGGCTGCTGTTTACAGCTTGCCTCGTGTAACGTATCGCGCTACAGTTAGTGAGTGATCAGGTCATTCCGTCACAAGGGTATCCAAACCTACTTCCTCAAAGGAAGTAAAGCGGGCATCCAGCCCAAGCATGCCGCCCGGCTTCGGCTGCAACTCGGGGCCTTGGATAGAGCCAAGGGTCGGAATGACATGAATGCGTCGGGTTGGCGGTTGCATGCCCTGGCTGGTTCGCTCAAGGGGCAGTGGGCTGTATGGGTTGATGACAGTTGGCGGCTCACGTTCAGTTGTGAGGACGGCAACGCCATGCTGGTTAATTACGAGGACTTTCGCTGAGGTAAAGGAATGATTCAGATGTATAACCCCCCGCATCCAGGAGAAATCCTCCGGGAATGGCTTACCGGTATAACCGTTACGGAAGCTGCCGGGCGGCTTGATATTGCGCGGGTTTCGTTATCGCGCTTACTGAATGGGGCGAGTGGAATAAGCGCTGATATGGACGTGCGCCTATCAAAGGCTTTGAAGACAACTCCGGGTTACTGGCTTGGACTTCAGGCTGACTATGATCTCTGGCAGGCACACCGTCACTTCAAAGGACATGTACGTTCTATTATCAGAACGGTGGCGTGAGTAGCGGAGAATCGCAATTAATTGGCTGTCTGGTTTTGCATCCACTGAGTCAGTCCTGTATTTGCAACTTTAGCGCCAGTTTTGTATTACGACGCCTAACTGCATGCCGGCTCATTGTTAAAATTTGGTCGCTGATATACCCGACAATATCTTGCACACAGTAGAAACCTGGACCGTCAAAAACCAGATTCAATTCAGTAATTATGAATGAGCAATATCAACCCCGGACCATCGAGACCGAGGTACGTACACGCTGGCAAACGCTTGATCTGTTGCGGACCAAGGAAGAAACGAATAAGCCCAAATACTACTGCCTGTGCATGCTGCCCTATCCAAGCGGGCGGTTGCATATGGGGCATGTGCGCAATTACACCATCGGTGACGTGATCACCCGCTATCAGCGCATGCAGGGCAAAAGCGTGCTGCAACCCATGGGCTGGGACGCTTTTGGCCTGCCCGCGGAAAATGCCGCCATCAAAAACGGCGTGCCGCCCGCCAGATGGACTTACGACAACATCGTTTACATGCGCAAGCAACTGCAGTCCCTGGGTTTCGCCATCGACTGGTCACGGGAGATCGCCACCTGCGATCCGAACTATTACAAGTGGAACCAGTGGCTGTTTCTGTGCATGCTGGAAAAAGGTATCGCCTACAAGAAAACCGGTAGTGTGAACTGGGATCCGGTGGACCAGACGGTGCTGGCAAACGAGCAAGTCATCGACGGTCGTGGCTGGCGGACCGGCGCACTGGTGGAGAAACGCGAGATCCCGATGTATTACCTGCGCATCACCGGGTATGCAGATGAACTGCTGGGCGCGCTCGATGGGCTCAGCGGCTGGCCGGAACGCGTCAAGACCATGCAGGTCAACTGGATCGGCAGAAGCGAGGGCGTAGAGATCGGTTTTCCTTATGACGGGGGCGTGCTCAAGGTGTTTACCACCCGCGCCGACACCCTCATGGGCGCCACCTATATAGCGGTAGCGGCAGAGCACCCATTAGCAGCAAAAGCCGCTACCCATGATCAACGGGTAGCGGCCTTCATCGAGGAATGCCGCCAGGGTGGGGTCACGGAAGCTGAACGCGCCATCCAGGAAAAGAAAGGCGTAGCCACAGGCCTTACCGTACGCCATCCCCTCACAGCTGCGGAATTACCGGTATGGGTAGCGAACTATGTGCTCATGGGTTACGGCGAAGGCGCGGTGATGGCGGTGCCGGCCCATGATCAGCGAGATTTCGAATTCGCCCGCAAACACGCATTACCGATCAAAGTGGTGGTGCGGCAAAAGGCTGACTCGGCGCCGGATGCGACATCCATGCAGGCCGCCTTCCTCGAGCACGGCATCATCGTGAATTCCGGCAAGTATGATGGCCAGATTTCCACCCAAGCCATTCAATCCATCGCGACGGATTTGAAAGCCAAGAAGTTGGGTGAGAAGCGCACCGTTTACCGGCTGCGGGACTGGGGCATCTCGCGACAACGTTACTGGGGATGTCCAATTCCGATCATCCATTGCGGAAACTGCGGTGACGTGCCGGTGCCGGATGATCAACTTCCGGTTGTATTGCCAGAGGATCTGATTTCGGACGGCAGCGGCAATCCGCTGGCGAAATGCGTAGCTTTCGTGAACTGCACCTGCCCGAAGTGCGGTGCGCGGGCACAGCGCGAAACCGATACCATGGATACCTTCGTGGATTCATCCTGGTACTACATGCGTTATGCGTGTGCGGATAACAAGCAGGCCATGGTGGATGCGCGGGTCAATTACTGGTTGCCAGCGGATCAATATATAGGTGGCATCGAGCACGCCATCCTGCACCTGCTGTATTCACGCTTCTGGACCCGGGTCATGCGCGACCTCAAACTGGTGGAGTTTGATGAGCCATTCACCAACCTGCTGACCCAGGGCATGGTGCTGAACCACATTTACTACCGAAAGGGTACGGCCGGCGGGATAAACTATTTCGACCCGGAGGAAGTCACGCCGGCTTACGACGCTAGCGGACAGATCGCCGGGGCGACTCTCAGGCAGGATGGCAAGCCTGTGGAATACGGGGGCATGGGTACCATGTCCAAATCCAAGGCTAATGGCGTGGATCCGCAGCCGCTGGTGGACAAGTATGGAGCCGACACCATACGGCTGTTCATGTTGTTCGCCGCTCCGCCGGAGCAGACCCTGGAATGGTCAGCGTCCGGCGTCGAGGGCGCGCACCGTTTTCTGAAGCGGTTGTGGAGGGCGGTGGCGGAGCATGTCAATGCGGGACCGGTGCAAAAACCGGATGTAGCAGCGCTCGACGATGAGCTGCGTGCCTTGCGCCGTCAGATCCACGAAACCATCTCCAAGGTGGATGACGATATCGGTCGTCGCTATACCTTCAATACAGCGGTGGCAGCCATCATGGAGCTGCTCAATGCCCTGACGCATAACACCGGTGCGGCCAATCAGGACCGTGCAGTGAAGCAGGAGGGTTTCGATGCTATCACGTTGTTACTGGCGCCCATGACCCCGCATATCTGTGAGACACTCTGGCGTGAGCTTGGCCATGAAGCATCGGTTATGACCATGCCGTGGCCAAGGCTTGATGAGACTGCCCTAGTTCGGGACAGCATCGAACTGGTGGTGCAGGTGAATGGCAAGCTGCGCGGCCGGATTTCTGTGCCCACAGATGCGGGGCGCGCCGAGCTGGAAAAGGCAGCCCGTTCAGAAACCAACGTGCGGAAGTATGTTGAAGGCAAGGCAATCAAGAAGGTGATCGTGGTTCCTGGAAAACTCGTGAACCTGGTGGTGTGATGCGTCGATTGATTCGATGGTTGTTGATGATGTTATGTCTGCTGCTGGTGGGCTGCGGTTTTCAGTTGCGTCCGCCCGCTCAATTGCCGGCGTCAATGCAGCGGACCTACATTGCCGATCGCGGCGATAACTCAGAACTGGTGCGTGAATTATACCGCAATCTGAGCACACCCACGACGACTGTTACTGACAATGCCACGACCGCCACAGCGGTGCTTAGCATTCTCAATGTCCAACAAATTCAACGGGTGCTTTCGGTCAGCAATACCGGACAACCTCTGGAGTACCAAGTGGCCTACCGGGTGGAATTTTCCCTGACCGCCAGGGGCAAAACGCTTGTCGCACCACAAACGCTTATGCTGACGCGTAACTATGATTATAGTGCGGGTAATCCGATTGGTGATACCGAACAGGCCAACATTCTGTATTCCGCCATGGCACGCGACATGGCGCAATTAATCATGTTCAAGATTGAAGCCGCAGATCGCACCAACAGAGAACATCCATAAACTACGCGCCGTTGTTAATAACTTTGCACAATACCTTGCTACAATTATCTGGCAGTTAAAATTCTTGAAGCTGGCGCTTGAAAATCTCGAATCCCGTCTGAAGAACACGCTCGCACCAGTGTATCTGGTCGCAGGTGATGAACCTTTGCAACGGGAGGAAGCCGCTGACGCCATACGCGCTGCGGCACGTGCACGCGGGCATGCGGATCGCGAAGTGTTGTTTGCGGAACGTGGCTTCGACTGGAACCAGCTCAACAGTGCCGGCGCCAACCTCTCCTTATTCGCCTCCAAGCGCATCCTGGAAGTGCGTCTGCCGACCGGCAAACCCGGCGATGACGGTGCTCAAGCGCTCATCGCTTATGCTAAAGATCCCGCGCCCGACATGCTGCTGTTGGTGATCAGCGCCAAGCTGGATCGGGGCGGTGGCCGCTGGGCCGTGGCTCTGGAGCAGGCTGGTGCGCTGGTGAGTATCTGGCCGATTGATATCAAAAATCTCCCCGGCTGGATCGGGCGGCGCATGCAGAAATTAGGTCTTATTCCCACTCCGGAAGCGGTCGCGTTGATCGCAGGGCGGGTCGAGGGCAATCTGCTGGCGGCAGCCCAGGAAGTGGAGAAGCTATTGTTGCTGCATGGACCGGGACCGGTGGACGTGGCCGCCGCCCGTGAAGCCGTGGCCGACAGCGCCCGCTACGATCCCTATGCGCTGGTGGATGCGGCCCTGGAGGGCAATCCACGACGTGCAGCGCATATCCTCAAGGGGCTTGAGGAAGAGGGCGCCGAACCTACGTTTATTCTGTGGGCGCTAACGCGCGAAATCCGCAGCCTTACGGGTGTAGCTTGGGATATCCGGGGTGGTTTGCCTTTGCAACGGGCGCTCGCGAGTGTCTGGGAGAAACGCCGTGCCCTGGTACAGAAGGCCCTGGGCCGTCATCACCACCAGGACTGGCATAAACTTCTGGCCTTGGCGGCCCATACCGATCGGGTGCTTAAAGGCCAAGCCGCAGGTCGGCCCTGGGATGAGCTGTTAAACTTGTCGGTGAGCCTGGCGGACCACCAGCGGCCCATGTGAAAAGTCTGGATCCAAGGGAGCGCCACCACCGCGCATGAGAAAAATTGGTATCTTCGGGGGCAGCTTCGACCCCATCCACTTCGGCCATTTGCGGCCAGCCCTGGAAATCCTGCACGCGCTTTCATTGGATGAAATCCGTTTCATACCCACCGGCCAACCGGCACACCGCGGCTTACCGGTTGCGCCCGCAGGCTTGCGCCTCGAGATGGTCAAGGCAGCGGTGGCTATGGAGCCGCGTTTCGTGGTGGATGAACGCGAGATAAAGCGCAGCAAGCCGTCTTATACTGCAGACACTCTGGCTGAGCTGCGGGATGAACATCCCGATGATGCGTTGGCATTGCTGGTGGGCATGGATGCATTCCTGGGGTTTCCGGGCTGGCACCGCTGGCGGAATATCTTCGATTATGCCCATGTGGTGGCTGCGCACCGGCCAGGCTGGGTCTTGCAGAGCGGCGGTGAACTGGTGGATGTGATCCGCCAGCGAAAGGTTATAACTGCGCAGGAACTTTGGTCGGCCACCGCCGGGCGTATTCTGCTGCAGCCGGTGACGCAGCTGGAGATCTCTTCGACCCTGGTGCGTACCTCCATCGCTGCGGGGGGTGATCCGCGTTACCTGGTGCCCGAACCGGTGCGCGAACTGATACACAATTCCCATTGTTATATGCAACCCACGGAGCACTGATGCAAGCTGAAAAACTGCGCGACCTGGTCATCGATGCATTACAGGACATGAAGGGGTTAGAAATCCATGCACTGGACGTGCGCGGTATGACAGTAATCACCGATTTCATGGTCATCGCCAGCGGTACCTCGGACCGGCATGTGAAATCCCTGGCTCGCAATGTGCTGGATCAAGCGCGTGCAGCCGGCGTGAAACCCATGGGCGTCGAGGGTGAACAGGAAGGTGAGTGGGTGTTGGTGGATCTGCGCGACGTGGTGGCACACATCATGCGGCCACAGGTGCGGGACTTCTACAATCTGGAGAAACTCTGGAGCATTGAGGCCTCGCCTGCCGAGACGGCACTACCGGTTGCTAGCGCCCGCAAGCGGCGCTGAGCCATGCGCATCCATCTACTGGCAACTGGCACGCGGTTGCCATCCTGGATAAATACTGGTTTCAATGAGTACGCCGAGCGCCTGCCGCCGGAATACAGACTGCAGCTGAAAGAGATTCCATTGAGCACCAAACGACGTGGTGGCAATGTTGTCAAAGCCGTAGCCGATGAGGGCGCGCGCATGTTGGCAGCAATACCGGGTCGCGCCTGTGTGATCGCACTGGAAGTTGGGGGCCGTAGCTTCAATACCCAGGAACTGGCAAAGCAGTTCGACCGTTGGCTGAAGGATGGCCGTGATTTGGCGTTTATGATCGGCGGACCTGACGGGCTGGCGTTGGAATGTGTAAAACGCGCTGAATTCAGCTGGTCACTGTCGCCGCTGACCTTGCCCCACGGCTTGGTGCGGGTGGTAGTGGCCGAACAGTTGTACCGTGTGTGGACAATCTTAAAAGGCCATCCGTATCATCGAGCCTGAGGTGTGCGGAGCGAGGCAATCAATCATGGACGGCTTCGTAATCTATTTGGCTTCCCAGTCGCCGCGTCGGGCGGAGCTGCTGCGGCAATTGGGGGTGCGCTTTCAGGTGGTGAAGGCGCATGTGGATGAAACGCCGCGCAGCGGTGAGGAACCGGGAACCTGCGCACGGCGTTTGGCAGAAGCCAAGATCGAAGCAGCCCTGGACAGTCTGGGCAGCGGCATCGTTCAACCGATACTTGCAGCCGATACACTGGTAGCCATAGACGGTACAATCCTTGGAAAGCCGGCAGACCAATCGGAAGGCCTCGCCATGTTGGCGCGTCTGTCGGGCCTTAGTCATCAGGTATTATCAGCGATTACACTGTGGCATGACGGTGTCATGCATACCGCACTGAGTGTGAGCGCAGTTAAATTCCGCGCCATCACTGCCGAGGAAGCCGTGAATTACTGGCAAACCAGCGAGCCCAAAGACAAGGCCGGTGGTTATGCCATCCAGGGCCGCGGCGCGCTGTTCATCGAGCGTCTCGAAGGCAGCTATTCCGGTGTCATGGGCCTGCCATTGTTTGAAACCGCCGCGCTCTTGCGGGCTGCGGGCATTCGAATTCTTTAGAAACCAAGGGTGCGGCGCTTGCGACCGCGATTAGGTCATGAACGAGGAGATCTTGATAAATGTCACACCGCGCGAGACGCGGGTGGCGCTGCTCGATGATGGAGTGTTGCAGGAGCTCTATATAGAGCGCATGCATCACCGTGGTCTGGTCGGAAACATCTATAAGGGCAAGGTGTCGCGGGTGCTGCCGGGCATGCAGGCGGCCTTCATCGATATCGGTCTGGAGCGCACTGCCTTTTTGCACGCCGCCGACATCGCCAAGGCAGCCTATGCAAATACCGATCACCAGAACGAAGTGCCCACAGACATCCGCAGGTTGTTGCACGCAGGCCAGGAGATACTGGTGCAGGTGATCAAGGATCCGCTCGGCACCAAAGGTGCGCGCCTCACCACCCATATCAGCATTCCTTCCCGATACCTTGTGTATCTGCCGGAGGGCACGAGCATGGGATTGTCAGTGCGCATCGAGGATCAAACGGAACGCGAGCGGCTTTTGGAACTTTTACAGGTTTTCGCCACCTCTGTCGAAGAGGGTGGATACATCGTGCGGACTGCCGGTGAAGGCGTAGGCGGCGAAACTCTGTACGCCGACCTGCTGTTCCTGAACAAACTCTGGGAAAACATCCGCGCGCGAGCTGTGGGTATTCCTGCCGGCAACCTGGTGCACGCAGATCAGCCGCTTTCGGTGCGCATCCTGCGTGATCTGTTCAGCGGCGAGATACACAAGGTGAAGGTGGATTCAGCGGAAGCCTATGCACGCATGTGTGAATTCACTGGCATGTTCGTGCCGGAACTTGAATCTCGTATCGAACACTACCAAGGCACGCAATCCATCTTTGATCTTTACGGCATCGAAGAGGAGATCTGCAAGGCTTTAGAGCGTAACGTACAATTGAAATCCGGCGGGTATCTCATCATCGACCAGACCGAAGCCATGACCACGATCGACGTGAATACCGGCGCCTACGTGGGTCATCGCACTCTGGAGGAAACCATACTCAAGACCAACCTGGAAGCAGCCAAAGCGATAGCACGTCAATTGCGTCTGCGTAACCTGGGGGGCATCATCATCATCGATTTCATCGACATGAACGATGCGGATCACAAGCAACTGGTCTTGCAGGCCTTGCGGCAGGCACTTGCCGCGGACCGCACCAAAACCAAGGTCACGGAGATTTCCGCACTGGGGCTGGTGGAAATGACCCGTAAGCGCACCCGTGAAAGCCTGGAGCATATCCTGTGCATGCCATGCCCCACGTGCCAGGGCCGTACTTCACTGAAGACGCCGGAGACCGTGTGTTATGAGATTTTCCGTGAGATCCTGCGGGAGGCGCGTCAGTTTGCGGCCAAGGAATTGCGCGTGTTGGCTTCCCAGGAAGTAATCGGTCTGCTGTTGGATGAAGAATCCAGCAGCCTTGCAGAATTGGAAGACCAGATCGGTAAACCTATCCGCCTGCAGGCCGAGGCCCTGTATAACCAGGAACAGTTTGACGTGGTGCCCATGTGAAACTACATCGAGGCCAATAGATAAACATGCAGCGTTGGCATCATCTCACCTGGAAATGGACCGTGGGCGTGATCGCAGCGGTGGTGCTGCTGCTCGCCACACTCGTGGGTCTGTTCCGGCTACTGGCACCACTGGCGCCCGGTTATCGCGAGCAAGTGCAAGCGGGTGCCAGTGAGGCACTGGGCCGGCCCGTGAGCATCGCCGCTGTGGGCGCGCAGTGGGGACTCTATGGTCCGGAAGCCACTCTGGAAAACATAAAAATCCTGTCGCATGACGGCCAGCGTGTCGTGATCTCGGCGCGCGAAATCCGCCTTGGATATACCCTGGGCGCGATGTTGCACGCACGCTTCTCGCGGCCCAACCGCATCATCCTGATACAGCCACAGCTGGTTTTGGATCGCGACGCCAACGGCACCATCAGTATGCACGGACTCGAATCCTCCAGTATGCCAACCGACTGGCGCCAGGAAGGCAGGGAGATATTCGCGCAGAACGCAAAAGTGCTGGTGCGTGGTGGCGAAATCACATTGATAGATAAAGGAAGTTCCACACCACCTCTGATATTCAGAAGTATACGGTTGAATGTGGAAAACAGTGCTGACAGTCATAAGGTTTCCGGACGTCTGCTGTTACCGGTGGTTCTCGGGCGTAGCCTGTCTTTCGCGGGTAACATCCAGGGGCGGGCAACCCAACCGGAATCCTGGCAGTGGCAAGCCGATGTGCAGGGTAGCGCACTCAATGTACCGCCATGGCTTTCTTATTGGCCGGCTTTTAACAAACGTTTCAGCAGCGGCCAGCTGGATGTGAGTGCCGATGTGTCAGGCCTGGGTGCAAGTATCAACCGGCTACTGGCTGAAGTGCATGCCCAGCAGTTGATACCCACGGATAATCGTACCAGCCAAAATGGATTCGATCTGTTGTCGGGTACCGTGAACTGGAGTCGGAGCGCCAGCGGCTGGGTTTTGGCCGGCAGCAAAATGGAGATGCAGCACAACCAGGAGAGCTGGCCGGCCAGCAATTTCAATTTACGCTATACCCAAGGTACGGATGACAGCGTGTCCTGGTCCGGGGATGCAAGTTTCATGCGCTTGCAGGATGTAGTGACGCTGGCAACGTGGCTGCCGGCGGATATTTCCTCTGACAGGGAGCGTCTGCTACGCCTTGCACCCAGCGGCGATATCCGGGATGTGAATTTCCAAGCCCGATGGAATGGAAAGTCCATCGACACCTGGTCACTGACTGGCAGCTTCAATGATCTTGGCCTGCGTGCGGACGGCCATATCCCTGGCTTTAGCGGTTTGACGGGCCAACTCAGCGCCAATCAGGACAAGGGAGATCTACGCTTTACAGGTGAGCATGCTACCGTGAACTTCCCGCGGCTGTTTCGCGGGCCGCTGACCGCCACGAACCTGAGCGCTCAGGTCCGGTTTTATCATGATGTCGAGGGCTGGCACATTTCCACCGATGATTTTTCCGCAGCCAATGCGGACCTGCAAGTTCAGGCGAAAGGTACATTCCTGCTGCCGTCCGACGGCAGTTCGCCAGTCATCGATTTGCAGGCCAACGCGCAGAATGTCAATGCCAAGAACAAGTCCGTGTATTTGCCGGTCGGTATCATGCCCAATAAAGTGGTTAATTGGCTGGATAATTCGATTGTCAGCGGCCAGGTACCCTCCGGTAGCCTGATCTTGCGTGGCCGACTTCAGGATTTTCCATACGATAACGGACAGGGTTTGTTCGATATCCGCTTCCATCTCGTCAATGGCGTACTGGATTACGCAGCCGGTTGGCCGCGGGCGCAGGATTTGGATGCTGACGTGGAATTCAAGAACCAGGGCATGAGCGTGGCGGTACAGCACGGCACATACCTGGGTGATGACATCAGTGGTGCCACCGCCAACTTTGCTGATCTGCGCCAGGGCATCCTGGTGATCAAGGGTACGGCACGTGGCAGCGCCGCCGCGGCTCTGAATTTCCTGCGTAGTGAGGCGCTCAGACAATACTTCGGTCATTCTCTCGACAGCCTTATCGCCAAAGGCCGCAGCGATGTCAGCCTGCACTTGGTTTTGCCGGTAGAGCAGATGGATAGTTATACGCTCGATAGCGTCGCCCATCTTCAGGATGTGAGTGTGGCTGTGGTCAATCGGCCGAAGCTGCAGCTAAGCCGCCTTAACGGCGATGTAAAAATCACCCGGGATGGCGTCAGCAGTGACCAGTTGAAGGGCACGCTGTTGGGTGAGCCGCTGACAATCAGTTTGCATCCCGATACCAGGCAAGACATGACCCTGCTCGAGGTCGAGGGCGGTGGGAATTCGGCGTCCCTGGCGGGTGTCATACCTGAGCCGTTCCAAAAAGTCATGAGCGGTAACACTGCCTGGCAACTGAGCGGCCGCATCACCAGCAATACGGGTACGAGCAGCAAGAGCCTGTCGCTGACCCTGACATCGGATTTAAGCGGGTTAGGTGTCGAGCTGCCGGCGCCCTTGGGAAAGACGGCCGAGGCTGCGATACCCCTGATTGCCAGCATGAGTTATTCCTCTGATCAGGGGATGCTGCTGCAGTTCCGCTACGGGGACAGCATGAATGGCTTGTCGCTTTTCAAGGATAAAAACGGCAGCTGGCGATTTGACCGCGGCGAACTTGTATTCGGAAAAGGTCAATCAAGTCTGCCGTCAACCAGCGGTCTCATGGTGACCGGCAGCTTGCCGGAGTTTTCCCTGGGTGCCTGGCAATCCTATGCCGCTCAGTCCGGATCTCCTGCCGGACAATCGCTGCCAGCATGGCTGCGGGGTGTGGATCTGAAGGTCAATCATTTTACTGGTTATGGGCAGGCGATTGACAATCTGCATGTGCTACTCACCCGTGATTCCAGTATCTGGGATATTACGCTGACAAGCGATGCTGTCGCTGGAAAAATAACATTGCCTTACACGGTGGATAACGTCCATCCGATCATTGCGGACATGCAGCGCGTTACCTGGAAGTACAAGCCCGCAAAACCAGAAAATAACCCGACACCTTCCACCTTGAAACCCGGCGATGTGCCGCCATTGCAAATCGCGGTCAAGCAACTGCGCATCAACGACTTGAATCTGGAGAATGTGAAGGCGGAACTGGAGCGGCAGCCGGATGGCATCAACCTCAAGTCGTTCGCCATCACTAATCCCGCCTTCAGTCTCACCAGCAGCGGTAGCTGGACCATGCAAGCCGACGGCAAGCAGCAATCCATGCTCAAAGTGCAGATGAAAAGCAGCGATGTTGAAAAGACCTTGCAGGCCTTCGGTTATGCGCCGGGAATCGATGCTAAACAGGGGGAGATGCAGACCAGCCTCAGCTGGCCGGGCGGTCCATTTGATAATATTCCCCCGATCCTGAAAGGCGAGCTGCATATGCAGTTGAAAAACGGCCGCTTGCTGGAAGTACGGCCCGGCGCCGGACGGTTATTTGGCCTGTTGAGCATCAACGCGCTGCCACGCCGGTTGCTGCTCAATTTCAGCGATGTGTTCGGCAAAGGTTTTGCCTTTGATTCCATCGGCGGGGATTTCCTTATTGATCACGGTGATGCCTACACGAAGAACATGTTAATCAGCGGACCGGCTGCCAAGATTCAAATAGTCGGACGCATCGGCCTCGTGCAACACGACTTCGATGAAGCACTGATTGTGGATACCAGTGTAGGTGCAAGCCTGCCAGTGTTGGGTGCGATCGCCGCCAGCAGTGTGGGGGTGGGCGCGGTGCTGTACATACTCACGGAGATTTTCAAGAAACCGCTCGCGGCCGCCGGTGAAATACGTTATCACCTTACGGGAACATGGGATAATCCAGTGCTTACCCAGGTGGGAGACGACAAACCCGCCGCCAACGGCCAGCCTTGATGACCTCAGAATTATGAAACCTGCTTTGATTGCATGGCTGTTTGCCGCCGCCGTGGGCAGCGCAACCGCTGCCAGGGCGGGCAGCTACACCATCACCGCGGAGTTGTGGATGCAGCCACGCAGCGGCTCGGTCATCCTGCAGATGCCGCCGGTGCAGGCTGCGGTCAGTGACTGGATGCGGCATCCGGGTTCGCACCTGGTGATCCTGCATTCCGGCGACGACCAGGGCAGCCTGTGGGCCAGTGAGGTGCAGGATTGGCTGGTGTCTTTAGGGATTCCTTCCACGGATATCCGCAAACGCGTGAGCGGCCAGGACGAAAATTCCGTGACGCTGTTGGTAGAGCGGTGAGCACCCACAAGATCGCGGCCATCCAGATGACTTCGGTCGCCGAGATCGCGGTCAATCTGCGTGAGGCCGGCAAGCTCATGGCCAAGGCCACCGCCCAGGGTGCGGAACTCATCGTACTGCCGGAAAATTTTGCACTTATGGCGAACACTGATGCCGAGCGGGTGGCGGCCGGCGAATTGGACGGCAGCGGCACGATCCAGGATTTCCTCGCGGAGAAAGCCCGCAATCTGCAGGTGTGGATCGTGGGCGGCACTCTGCCGGTATTAGCGGGCGGTGATCGGGTGTATGCGCGCTCGCCGGTCTACGATGCGCGCGGTGAACGCGTGGCGTATTACGACAAGATCCATCTGTTCGATGTGCAGGTGAATGCTGCCGGTGAAAAGTATAACGAATCGGCGCGTACTGAAGCCGGCACGCGCGCCGTGGTGGTGGACACACCACTCGGACGGTTAGGACTGAGCGTGTGCTACGATCTGCGTTTCCCGGAGCTGTACCGCGATTTGACTGCGCAGGGAGCGACCCTGTTCGCCGTACCTTCTGCATTTACCCGCACGACCGGATCGGTGCATTGGGAGTTGCTGAACCGTGCACGTGCAGTGGAAAATCTCGCTTTCGTAGTTGCCGCTGCCCAGACCGGCGGTCATCCCAACGGGCGCGAGACCTGGGGACACGCCATGATCGTGGACCCCTGGGGCGAAATACTGGCGGAACGCGCCCATGATCCCGGCGTGGTCATGACCGTCATCGATAACACCCAGCAGTCACGCTTGCGGGCGCGCTTCCCGGTCCTGCAACACCGGCGGCTGCATTGATCGCACAGAAAAACTATTCATAAACGGATAACACATGTCTGATACTGACACCATCAATAACCCGTTACAGGTCGCCAAGCAGAGTCTGCTGGGCGTATCCGGCATCGACGAACGGCAGCTACAACAGGTGCTGGATCGTATCCTGAGTTACAAGGTGGATGCGGCCGATCTGTATTTCCAGGCCAGCCGTCACGAGTCCTGGTCGCTGGAGGACAGCATCGTCAAGGACGGCAGCTACAACATCGAGCAGGGCGTGGGGGTGCGCGCACATTCAGGTGAAAAGACCGGCTTCGCCTATTCCGACGAGATCGTGCTGCCCGCATTGACGCGCGCCGCCGACATGGCGCGCGCTATCGCCAAGCAGGGTGGGCAGAACGGTTTGCAGGCGTGGCATGCTGGCCAGGCACCACAACTATATTTGCCGATAGATCCAATCGTCACCCTCAAGGATGACGAAAAGGTGAAACTGCTGATGCGCGTGGATGCGGAAGCGCGGCGCCTGGACCCGCGCATCAAGCAGGTGATGGCGCATCTGGCCGGCGTATACGAGACGGTGCTGATAGCCGCCAGCGACGGCACTCTGGCTGCCGATGTGCGGCCGTTGGTGCGTTTCAACGTCAGCGTGATCGCAGAAGACCATGGTCGCCGCGAGCAGGGTTACGCTGGCGGCGGCGGACGTTTCGGCTACGAGTATTTCATCACCTCGGATCGGGCCCTCGAGTATGCGCGCGAAGCGGTACGCACTGCGCTGGTGAACCTGGAAGCTAAATCCGCACCTGCCGGCAACATGATTGTAGTGCTGGGGCCGGGCTGGCCCGGCATCCTGCTGCACGAAGCCATCGGCCATGGACTGGAAGGCGACTTCAACCGCAAGGGCACCTCGGCGTTCTCTGGACGCATCGGTGAAAAGGTAGCCTCGGAACTGTGCACGGTGGTGGACGACGGCACCCTAATGAACCGTCGCGGTTCGCTCAACGTGGATGACGAAGGCACCCCGACCCGCTGCACCACGCTGATCGAGAACGGTATCCTCAAGGGCTACCTGCAGGACAAGCTGAATGCGCGCCTCATGGGTGTCGCACCCACCGGCAACGGCCGGCGCGAATCCTTTGCGCACCTGCCGATGCCGCGCATGACCAACACCTACATGCGTGCCGGTCAGCACGACCCCGAGGAAATCATCCGTTCCGTGAAACACGGCCTATACGCCGCCAACTTCGGCAGCGGCCAGGTGGACATCACCAGCGGAAAGTTCGTGTTTTCCGCGAGTGAGGCTTATCTGATTGAAGACGGCAAGGTAACCCAGCCGGTACGCGGCGCCACACTCATCGGCAACGGTCCGGACGTGCTCACGCGTGTTTCCATGGTCGGCAATGATCTTAAACTTGACGATGGCGTCGGCACCTGTGGTAAGGAAGGCCAGAGCGTACCGGTGGGTGTTGGCCAGCCGACTTTGCGGGTGGATGGACTGACGGTGGGCGGCACTTCTTGAGTTTGACGTCGCGTCAACCTTGTTCCTGGAAAAATTTCTGATCTTCTGCTATACATAATGTCTCTTGAAGCCTAGTCTGCGGACACAGCTACCAAACGACTGACAGCAGATTACATCTATCAGATAAAGATCCCAGGGACAGTACAATTACCCTCCCAAAGGTAAAGTGCGAACAAGGAAGGTAAATACCTGAATCCATCGGCCGTTGCGATTGGCGGTGGGTCTTACTTGGTTAGTGTGCCACCTTCAACTACAGGGGTAATCAAATGTTTTCTAAAAAAAATCTTGTCGTTTCGGCAGTTTCCGCCTTGTGGGTACTGGGCGCGACCGGCGTCCCGCTTTCGGCCACCGCTGGCCCGGACGTGCAACATCAAATGACCGCTGCCCAGGATGACGGACCCACGGCCCCATCCAACACTATCACCACTTCCATCATCCTGAATGTCACGGATCCAGAGGGACTTCAGAATTACGTGCAGGCTACGCTTACACCCTCCGATCCCAATTATCATCGTTTTTTGACGGTCGGGCAGTTTCGCGACCGTTTTGCACCGTCGAATCACCAGATTCGACAGCTCGAGGAATATCTAGAGTCCTTTGGCATCACCGTGGATAAGGTCTATGACGACAATCTGGATATCACCGTGACCGGCACAGCAGATCAGCTTAATGCCGCCTTTTCCACACAGATGCACGATTACACTAAGGACGGCCAGCGTTTCCACCGGCCCGACTCGAAACCGACAGTGTACGGTGATCTGGCCACATTGGTCTTGGCGGTACCGGGGCTCAGTAGCGAACCGGGTCTTTTCCGTCCCATGAATGTTCGTATGAACGCCGCAGTCTTCACGCAAGGTTCGTACCCGCCGGTCAGCTGGCCCCAAAACGGTACAGCCACCGGTGTCCCGGGTGATTATACGGTGGGCGACGTGGCCAATTTCTATCAGGTGAATCCACTGTATGACGCCGGCAAAAGAGGCCAGGGCCAGACGGTCGGCATCATGACCCTGGCCAACTTCAATCCGGCGGATGCGGAATCTTACTGGCAGGCTATCGGCCTTAACGTGAAACCCAACCGCATTAGGGTAATACCGGTAGACGGCGGCACGCCGGTGCAGGCTGGTGTGGGTGACGACGAAACCTCGCTTGATGTCGAGCAGTCCGGAGGTCTCGCACCGCAGGCGAAGATCCGGGTGTATGTGGCACCGAATACCAGTGATGGCTTCATAGACTTGTTCTATACAGCGGCTTCTGAGAATCAGGCGGACTCCGTATCCATTAGCTGGGGTGAAGCGGAAGAGTTTTATTTTGCCGCCCTCAATGGCGGCGTGGATTACACTAGCCAGCTCCAGGCGATTGATCAGGCACTGATGGAAAGTGCAGCCCAGGGACAGTCCGTCTTCGCGGCTGCGGGAGATGCTGGAGCCTACGATGTTAATCGGTTCGCATCGCCTCCGTATTATTCCAAGCAGCTGACGGTAGATTCGCCAGCTAATGACCCCTACATTACAGCCGCGGGTGGTACAACCACGCCAGCATCTTTGAATTTCGGATCGTTGGGTACCGTCAATATTACAAATGAACAAGTCTGGGGCTGGGATTACTTGACCCCAATCTGTGCCGCACTTGGTTATGACCCGGTTAGCTGCGGTATCTTCCCGGTCGGTGGCGGCGGCGGCGTCAGTTCTTTCTGGCCGGCGCCGTATTACCAGCAGTCAGTTGCCGGGATACAGCAAACCCAGCCGGGCCAGAGCCTCATTTACTATCCCAACTATCCGAGCGCCAGCGGCGCACAGGACCTGATTGATTTGCCGGCGAACTTTGCCGGCCGCAACCTGCCTGATCTGTCGCTGAACGCGGATCCTGAAACGGGTTACATACTGGTTGATTGCACAGACTACCCTGCTCCCGCCAACCCGGGCTGTGCTGCGAACTTTTTCGGAGGCACCAGTTTCGTAGCCCCGCAATTGAACGGCATCACTGCATTAATCGATCAAACCGCCCACGGACGAGTGGGTCTTCTGAATCCGGTTGTGTACACCTTGCAACAGGTGTTCGGCTATGGCCCGCTTAAAGCATTCAATGATATTACGGCGGGTGACAACTGGTTCTACCAGGGCATAGCGGGGTATGACGATGGTGCGGGTATCGGCACCATCAATGCCGCGAACCTGGCATTTACGTATGCATTCCTGAACTCTCTGGACTCTGATCACCACGATCACTAAGCCGGGGTTTGGATGTTTCATACAGCCTCTTCCCGGGTAACCGGGAGGAGGCTGTTTTTTACATGTGTCAAATGGATCACCGGGTATTTTTAGGCCTGCGTGAGCGTTTGGACCGGGCCGGCCGCTGGTCATCGTCACCCGGCGTACGCTCCCGAAGCCGGTCTATAAAGGCATTGAAAAGCCCTCTGAGCTGCGTAGCGTGTAGCGCGTTGCCGCGGGTAATGCTGGTGAACACGCTAGGCGAGGCGCCCACTTCCTTCAGTCGGGCCAGGCCTCGGCTATCGAGATACGGCTCAAACAGGTCTTGGTCCTCATCGGATGCGAGCACGGACATCTTCACGAGGTCGCGTGTATCTTTATCACCCTTCGACGTACCGGTTCTGCCGGCGGCTGCGTCCAGCTTCAGTACCTGCAGATGCCCGATGGCTGCGACCTTCATTGAACCGTAGGCGCTAGCCCACGCGACCAGTTCTGTGTAGGGCACCCTGAGCTTGTTGTTATGCTCCACATAAATGTCAGCTTCGATGCCGCCCACCTTCACCTGGTGCTTGTGCAAGCGTTCATTTGCGATCACCTCGTACATATCCCTGAGTGCGCCCAAATCCAGTAGGGAAATATACGTGTCGACATCGTGGCTGAATTCGGCCAACTGTTCGCGACTCACGGGCAGCTTCCCCAGGGCCCGGTTCTGAGTGTGCAGATAGACCGCCAATCCGCCGATGAAAACAGCGCCTGGGCAGGCATCCGCCAGGGTGTGTGCGGCTTGCAACACCTGCCTCCACGCGTTATCCTCGCCATAGTTATTCATTTACGTCACCGTGACGAATATGAAATATAGTATCTCCATGAACGTCTGGCCGTCAAGGCCAGTACCCGTTAAGCCCGCTGACTGGCAGGACATCTCACGCCAGAAAACGCTGGCAGTTTTGTCGTACCGGGCGCTCTGCGATCGAGCGGGCGTGCCGCCGCGTGTCACCGGGGCTGACATGGACCGCCAAGTGCACATACTCACCGGGGGGCAACATATCCGTCCGATAGGCCTGCCGGATGCGATCGGCGTCGCACTCCCTCGATACCGCGGACGTCAGTCGGACGCACTGCGCATCCTCGAAATACTTGCGTATGGGTTTCTCGACTACGCGGCCAGAGAAGCCGTCCGGGGGTGCGATCTGTTTGTGCCAACCGCAGGCTGCGGCCGCAAATCGACGGGCAAGGCGCTGAGCGGAGCGGAAAGGATGCGTCGTCTGCGATCGAGGGATGCCACCACGCTGAGTTCCCGGCGCATACCAAAATCCACACGTTAATCCGGATACCCGATGAAAGATGGGATGTCGCTGCGGCGTTCCACATTCCAGTCATCGATGCAGGCAAAAAATTTCCGGGGGGTGTGTGTTCTGCGGGCTTGAGCGCCGCCACTGTTGCTCAACGCATGCGTTGCGGGTATCTAGGCCAAAGAATCCTATCGCTGGCTACGGGCTGAGGCCGTTTACGATGGCTTCAAATACCGCGCGAATCTGTGATTGAGGAAATGGTGGTGGTTGATGCTGGTTAGTAGCCAGCAAACGATCCCGGATCATGCCTTCAGCGGCCCCTAATAGCGCTGAACATACGGCAATGGGCTGCAAAGCCTTGCTGAAGCCACCATCTTTCTGACCACGCTCGATCAGATGGACGACGAGTTTGGCGAAGTCCAGGAATCCCTTGGAAAGCTGGACTTCAGCCGTATCGCCACGTAATCGTCGGCTTTCAAAAAACAGCAGTTTAGCGAGATCCGGGTCACGCTCGAAGACGTTGATCATGGCCGACAAAATCGCAATGGTCGCTTCGCGTGCAGTGGTTGACGCGGCCACGAGCTGCGCAAGTTCGGGGTTCAACGGCGCCCAGCCCTCATCGAATATGGTTTCCAACAGCCCAGCTTTGGTACCGAAATAGCGCACCAGCTGTGATTCGGAGGTCCCCGCTTCCCGTGCAATGGCGGCGGTGGAGACGCGCTCGTAGCCATTCTCTGCGATGAGATGTTTTGCCGCTGCCAACAGTCGCTCACGGCTACTACCGGCACTCGGCGTATCGGTATGCAGATTGGGCATTTAGGGGTTCAAGTAAAGGTGTGTGCTCATAGAAGTATAGTAGTAGCACTATCGCCAACAGTAAAGAAAAGCATAACTCTATGTTTTAGAAGGATATTAAAATAATCATAGTACTACTATTGACTTATGTTAGTGGTACTACTACTTTTAAATTATATCGGAATTCCGGCACATGGAGGGCTGCTTCAACTTTATTGGAGGATATTCTCATGCGTCGCTTGATCCTGATATTGTCCAGTCTGATGCTCGTCTGCTTCGCTGCTGTACCAGCGTTTTCAACCCCTACCACACCCGCGAACGGCACCTTGTCTACGAGCACGCCGACCATCAGTTTCACGGGTGGGCCGGATTTCGTGTCCAATCCCACGCCGGATCCAGCCGGCGCCACCAGCGGGCCGGTCTGTGGTACCGCCGCGGGCGAGCCACCTTGCGACAATTACACGCTCAATGTGAACCTGCCATCGTCTTACCAACAGTCCAACCCGCATGCGCTGATAACCATCAGTCTCGGCTGGAACGGCAGCGATGACTACGACCTCTATGCCTACAACAGTTCAGGCGCACTGGTGGCGTCTTCCGCTACCTCCAACGATCCGGAAGTGATTCAGATACCGGCCTGCCAGGGAAGCTATGCGCTGACTCTTTCCATCGTCCCCTACACGGTGGAGGGCGATGCCTACACGGGCACCATTACGCTCAATCCTGATGCAGGCAGCAATGTAAGCTGCAGCAATCCGCCGGCGGCGGGTGCCTCGGGCCCCGGCGTCCCACGCTTCCAGAACTACGCGGCGCCTTCACAATTCGACGGGTTCGAGAACGAGCCTTCGATCGGCGTGGACTGGAAGACAGACAACGTGCTGTTTTCCAATATCGGTATTCGCAACTTGAACGTGACCGGTTTGGCCCAGCCGGGTACCCTGCGCATCGGCTTCGACTTTTCCACATCGCCAGCGCGTGCCACCTGGACCGATGTCGGGTATCTGACCACCAGCCAATTTGGACTTGATCCGATCCTGTTCACTGACAACAACACCGAGCGCACGTTTGTCACCGAGCTCAGCGGCGCATGCAGTTTCCAGGCCTTCACCGATGATGACGGTAACACCTGGACCCCCTCTCAGGGCTGCGGCATCCCGGCGGGCGCAGACCATCCTTCCGTTGGCGGCGGTCCGTACGCGGGTGGCATATTGCCGGTGGGCGTGTCGGCGCAGGGCCTTTACCCCGATGCCGTGTATTACTGCTCCCAGGATGTCTTCACGGCATTCTGCGCGCGTAGTGACGATGGCGGCCTGACCTACGGCCCCGGTGTACCGATTTATTTCGGAACAGCGGGATTGCTACCGGTGGGTGATTACAATCTGGTGCAGTGCGAAGGCCTGCATGGGCACGTCAAGGTCGGGCCTGATGGTACCGTGTATGTGCCCAACGCCAATTGTTCGGGCTATCCAGCGGTCGCTGTCAGTAGCGACAACGGAACCACCTGGAATGTGCGTCCTGATTACAATGCGGCGAGTCCTTCGTTTTCCGGTTCAGATCCCTCTGCTGCAGTTGCCAGTGATGGCACTCTGTATCTTTGCTACCAGGGCGCGGATGCCCATGCCCATGTGGCCGTGTCCACTAACAAGGGCTTGACATGGACATATGACGAGGATGTCTCGGGTCCCGTTGGTGTGGTCAATACCGTGTTTCCGACAGCTGTGGCTGGCGATCCCAACCGCGCGGCCTGTGCGTTCATCGGTTCTACCACCTCAGGTGATTACCAGGCTGCAAGTTTTGCCGGCACCTGGCAACTTTACGTCGCCTTCACGTATAACGGAGGCGCAAGCTGGCAGGTGGTGGACGCGACGCCCAACGATCCGGTACAGGGACCAGGCGGAATCTGCACGGGTGGTACCACCTGCCCGGGGAACAATCGCAACCTCTTGGATTTCATCGATTCCCATCTGGATGCCCACGGCAACGTGGTTATCGGCTACGCGGACGGCTGCACTGGAAGCTGTGCAACCGGAGGCCCGAATCCATTTGATTCGTTGCCCACGGTCGCCTATCAATCAGGCGGTGATCCGCTGTTCGCGAAATACGATCCGGTGGAACCGGCTGCGCCCAAACCTGCGCTGCTCGATTCCGCCAGTCAGAACACAAGCGGTGCCGTACAACTCGCTTGGCAGGCGCCGGATGATGGCGGCGCCACCATTAGGGGTTACCGCGTTTACCGCGGCACGGCGAGCGGAGCAGAAACACTCTTGGCGACGCTCAACAACACCAAGACGACCTATACCGATACGAGTGCGTTACCACCGTCAACAGGGGCGGTCTATTTCTATGAAATCAGCGCCTTGAACAGCGTCGGAGAAGGTCCGCTCGGCAATGAACTTGCGGCTGCACAACCTGCGGTGCCGCCGAGTCCCTGCCAACTGCCGGGCCTGACGGTGGTGACTGATCCGACCGGTGACCAGACCGGAGCTCCGGCCAACACCGAGATGGACATCCAGTCTCTGGCGGCCGCTGAACCGTATTTCTCGGATGGTTCGCAACGGCTGGTGTTCACGCTCAAGGTCCAGAATCTCAATACCGTGCCGGCCAATGCTTACTGGAAAGCCTATTTCGAGGCACCGGATGGCACCACGTATTTTGTGGACATGAATACCGCCAATGCGCAGGGCACGCCAAGCTTCGAATACGGGCACGTGGCTGTGGGACCCTCAGGCTCGGACGATGTGGTAGATGGGCCATTGGATGCCAGCAGCGGTTACAGCCCGGATGGCGCCATCAGTCTGGTCGTAGATGACATCGATGTCGGTGGTCTCGTCGCCGGCAACACACTACAGAATGTGCATGCCACGACTCAGCTGCTGGCCGGTGGTTCCGGCGCCGGAGTGCTGGAAACGATGGATACCACCGTGAACGGCAGCTACATACTGGTTGGCAATGCAAGTTGCCAGCCGAATAACCCGCCCGTGGCATCGCTTACCGCCAGCCCGTCATCCGGAACAGCACCACTGACAGTGCAATTCGACGCTTCCGGTTCCAATGATCCGGACGGTGACAGCATCACCCAGTATGCCTTTGACTTCGGCGACGGCAGCGCTCCGGTGACCCAATCGAATCCGGTCATCTCGCACACCTACTCACAGAGTGGTGAGTACGAAGCTACCCTGACCGTCACCGACAGTAAGGGATTGGCCAGTAAAAACTCGGCAAGCCTGCGTGTGGATGTGGCGAGCGCCCCGGCAGGCGCCCAGGAGATGCGCGGCAGCGGCACCATCCCCGTGGATACTAATGGTGATATGGGGCGCTTCGACCTCAAAGTGACCTCGGCCAACACCGGCCAGTTCCACTGGCAGGATAAGACGCACGCTGTCGAGTTCAATACGCAGTCTATCTCAGGCTTTAGCCGCATCGGCAACTGCGTAAGCTTCTCGGGTAGCGCACCGCTTACGTCAGGGGGAGGCAGCGAATCATTCACCGCCACTGGATGCGACAACGGGCCATCGGGATCCGGATTGGATACCTTCGCGATCCAACTCTCCGGCGCGCTCGCTGGCAACTACAGCGGGACGCTGCAGCGTGGCGATCTGGTGCTGTTTGAGCGCGGCACGTCGGATGCAGACAGCGACTGAAGGTCCCGCCCTATGACGACGCCCACTCCCTTTCCTGCTCGGGAAGGGGAGTGGGTGTTTCAGAGGGAATGCGCAGCCGCGGGACATCGAGTCGAGTGCCTGCCCCCTCATATGGCGTTTGTTAGCCCCAGTTATCGAGCCCGGGAATTTTTTTTAGCGCCATCAATAGTTCCTTGCGTGTCCTGCGCACCACGGTGCAGTGGCCGAGCTTGCGCGCCGCGCGCGGCTGCTTGCCATAATCATGGTAATGGGTGCCGGGGATTTTCAGCACACTTTCGACCGCCGGTATTGCACCGATGAAGTTCACCATGGCCGAGTAACCAAGCGATGACGTATCACCCAATGGCAGGCCGAGAATGGCGCGCAGGTGATTTTCGAACTGGCTGGTGACTGCGCCTTCAATGGTCCAGTGGCCGGAGTTATGCACCCGCGGCGCGGTTTCATTGGCGATGAGCCGGCCCTGCTTGACAAAGAACTCCAGGGTGAACACGCCCGCGTAATCGAAGTGCTGCATGACCCGATGCGCGTATTTCTGTGCCAGCGACTGGAGTTTCTTGTCGGGACAAGGTGCGATCGAAAGGCGCAGGATACCGTCGCGATGCTGGTTTTCGGTGAGCGCATAGAATGCGTTCTGGCTGCTGCGGCTGCGTACACCGATGATGGAGACCTCGCCCGTGAAGTCGATGAACTCCTCCAGGATCAGGGGCACACCGCCCAGGGCATTGAAGGCGCTGCCGAGTTCCGCGGGGCTGTGGATGATGCGCTGGCCGCGGCCGTCGTAACCGAGCCGCCGGGTTTTGAGCACCGCCGGATATCCGATGGTATGGATGGCTTCCTCCAGGTCCGGCATGCTGTCCACGGCCCGGTAGCGGGCAGTCGGGATCCTGAGGACCTGAAATAGTTCTTTTTCAGAGAGCCGGTCCTGACCGGTCGCCAGGGCCATCACCGGTGGCAGGAAGATTTTGTTTTTCGGAATATCCCCCAGGGCCTCCACCGGCACGTTCTCGACATCATAGGTGAGGATATCCACGCATGCAGCCAGTTCTGCCAGTTTCGCGGGATCGTTGAACTCACCGAGGATCACGCGGCCCACCTGGCCGCCGGGCGTGTCGCAGCTTTTATCCAGGAAAACGAATTTTAATCCCAGGGGATAGCCGCCCAGCGCCAGCATGCGACCCAACTGACCAGCACCCACGATGCCAATGGTCTTTACTGGTGCCTTGTCAGTTAATGATTTGGTTGTGACTGGGTTCATATCAAATCACTTTTAATAAATAAACGCACTTGCCATGAGTGCCATGCAGCGCACCGCTTGTAACTTGATTACTTTGAGGGATCTGGATTTTTGAGTACCGCGTCGGTCTGCATCTGGCGGTAAGCGTCCAGACGCTTGCGAATGTCGGCATATTTGTTGCCGAGGATGGCGGCAGCCAACAGCGCCGCATTCACCGCGCCGGCCTCGCCGATGGCGAGCGTGCCCACCGGCACACCCGCCGGCATCTGCATGATGGAGAGCAATGAATCGACGCCTTTGAGGGCCTTGGATTTCACCGGCACACCCAATACCGGCAACGAGGTCTTGGCCGCTGCCATGCCCGGTAGGTGCGCAGCTCCGCCGGCGCCGGCGATGATGACTTCCAGACCGCGGCCTACGGCGCTGGTGCAATAGTCGAACAGCAGGTCCGGCGTGCGATGCGCCGAGACCACCCGCTGTTCGTACGGGATGGCCAGCTGTTTTAGGGTTTTGGCGGTGTGCTCCAGGGTCTGCCAATCGGATTTGGAGCCCATGATGAGACCGACGAGAGGTTTCATCGGCGTATTCTACCCGTTGCCGCACACCAGAGAAACCGCTGTACGATTCAGTCGAGACTCTGTAGATAGCGGAACAGCTCTCGGGCATGCGTGGGTGTACGACCCGCGGTGGCATCGCCGGCAGCTTCGCGCATGAGTCGGCGCAGGTGCTGACGATCCGCTTGGGGATACTGCGCCAGGAATTCGGCGAGCGCGGCATCGCCTTCCGCGATGAGCCGGTCGCGCCAGCGCTCGTTTTGATGAAAACGAGCCTTGGAGAGTTTGTCGGCGCTGTTCAATTCATCCAGTTTGGAGCGCAGGGGTTGTGGATCGATGTCGCGCATCAGACGGCCGACGTACTGGCGCTGGCGTTTGAGAGCGCCATGACTGGTGATGCCGCGGGCGTGCTCGATAGCGTCGCGCAGGTTCTCCGGCAGCGGCAACAGGTCCAGCTGTTTTTTGGGAAGCATGATCAATTGCTCACCAAGCTTTTGCAGCGCTTCAGCTTCACGCTTCTCCTGCGAGCGGCTTGGGCTGTCGGGGATAGGGTCGTTCAAGTCCATGGGGTTACAATGCCGTTTCTCAAACAATTGATAACACGATGCACGCGAACCGCAGTCATGATACACCGGCAGTGAAGCAGGCCGATCTTGAAACTCTGGTGGCCGAGGTATTGAGCGAGGCGCGCAAACTGGGTGCTAGCCAGGCAGAAGCCGGTGTCAGCAGTGATTCAGGCCTGACGCTGACAGTGCGTCTGGGTGAGGTGGAGACCCTCGAGTACCAGCGCGACCGCGGCCTCGGCATCACCGTGTATTTCGGCCAGCGCAAGGGTTCGGCCAGCACCGCCGACCTTACGCCGGCGGCGGTGAAGGAGACGGTGCGCGCTGCCGTCAGCATCGCACGCTACACCGCAGAAGATGAGTGCGCGGGCCTCGCAGACGCGGTACTCATGGCGAAGTATTTCCCTGATCTGGATCTCAATCATCCCTGGACACTGTCACCGGAAGTCGCCATCGAGATCGCGCGCACCTGCGAGGATGCGGCGCGCGCATTTGATCAACGCATCGAAAATTCCGAGGGTGCGACCATCAGTTCTCATCAGGGCCTGCGGGTGTACGGCAACAGTCACGGGTTTGTCGGCGGCTATGCCAGCAGCGCACACAGCCTGACTTGCGCAGTCATCGGCAGGCAGGATGGAGGCATGCAGCGCGATTATTGGTACACGACGGCGCGCGACGCCCTGGACATGGATACGCCCGAATCCGTTGGCAGGCAAGCCGCGCAGCGCACCGTCGCACGGCTGGGCGCGCGCAAGCTCGCTACCCGTGAGTCACCGGTATTGTTCACGCCGGAGGTGGCACGCGGATTCATCGGCCATTTTCTCGGCGCCATGCGCGGCGGCGCCCAGTACCGGCAGTCCTCATTCCTGCTGGGTGCTGCGGGTGAAAAGATTTTTCCGAATTTCGTGCAGATTTCAGAACGGCCGCATCTCAGGAAGGCGCTGGCCAGCGCCGCCTTCGACAATGAAGGCGTGGCCACCCGCGATGACGAGATCGTGGACCAGGGCGTGGCCACCACCTATCTGCTGGACAGCTATGCGGCGCGCAAACTGAAACTCAAGAGTACTGGACACGCGGGCGGGGTGCGCAATCTCATCGTTAAACCGGGTGAATACGATCATGCTAGCCTGTTGCAACACATGCGCACCGGATTGATGGTCACGGAACTCATGGGCCAGGGCGTGAACGCCGTCACCGGCGATTATTCTCGCGGCGCCGCCGGATTCTGGGTGGAGAATGGTGAGATCGCGTACCCGGTGGAAGAGATCACCATCGCCGGCAATCTCAGGGAGATGTACAGCAATATTATCGCCATCGGCAATGATGTGGATGTACGCGCTGGAATCCGGACCGGCTCCATACTGGTCAGCAAGATGACTATTGCCGGTGAATGAGCTGCAAGCTTCGACCAGGTCATTTATATACCATGCAGTTCTTCGGATAGTGGAGCATTAATATGCGCAATTTGAATTGCATCCTGCTTTCAGCTTGCATTTTGATCTCAAGTGCGAGTATGCATGCAGTCAACGCGGCGCCTGCGAGCCCGCCGATCGCCATCGTGATCCACGGCGGCGCCGGCACCTTCAGTCCCAAGGACATGACGCCGGCGCTGGAGAGCGAATACCGTGCGACCTTGCGCCAGGCATTGAAAACAGGTTATGCCGTGCTCAAGAAAGACGGTACCAGCCTGGATGCGGTACAGGCCGCCATCGAAGTCATGGAAGATTCACCGCTGTTCAATGCCGGCAAGGGCTCGGTTTTCACCCACGATGGCAAGCATGAGATGGACGCATCCATCATGGATGGCAGCAACCTGAAAGCCGGCGGTGTGGCCGATGTACAGCACATCAAGAATCCCATCGCCCTGGCGCGGCTGGTGATGGACAAGACTCCGCACGTGCTGCTGGTGGCCGACGGCGCCGAGAAATTCGCCGTGAGCCAAGGAATGCCGCTGATGCCGGCCAGCTACTTCTATACCCAGCAACGCTGGGATGAATTGCAGCGTGCGCTCAAGAAGGAAGGCAACAAAACGACTGCCCTGGAAGAACAGTATCCCGGCGCCACCGTGCATGGATTCGACACGGTGGGCGCGGTCGCGCTAGACCGTTACGGCAATATCGCCGCTGGCACCTCCACAGGCGGCCTCACCAACAAGCTTGACGGGCGCGTGGGCGATTCACCACTCACCGGTGATGGCACCTATGCAAACAACGCCACCTGCGGCGCATCCGGCACCGGCACCGGTGAATATTACATGCGCCTCAATCTCACCAAAGATGTATCGGATCTGATGAAATACAAAGGCTGGCCACTCAAAAAGGCTGTGAACTATGAGATCAATGACAAGCTGGTGAAATTCAGCGGCAAGAATAGCGGCGGCCTCATTGCACTCGACCGTAACGGCAACATCGCCACCGCCTTCAACACCACCGGCATGTACCGCGGCTGGATCGATACCCGTGGCCGGGTGGTGGTAAAGATCTTCAAGGGTGAATGACGCGCCATGACATTCTCCATCTTGGTGCATGGCGGCGCCGGAGAAGTGTCGCCGGACAGTCTCGGAGCACGCAAGCACGGCTGCCGCGCCGCCGCCGAAGCCGGCGCCGTTATCCTGAAACGTGGCGGCCAGGCACTGGATGCGGTGCAAGCGGCGGTCGAAAAACTGGAGAACAATCCATTGTTCAATGCGGGCACCGGCTCGACATTGAACCGTGAGGGCCGGGTGGAGACCGACGCGGCCATCATGGATGGCTCAACCCTCAAGGCAGGCGCCGTCGCCGCTGTCAGCGGCATCCGCAATCCCATCCAGCTTGCACGCGCGGTCATGGAGCACAGTCCACACATCTTATTGGCAGGCGAGGGCGCGTATCGTTTCGCGATGCTGCACGGCATTGAGTACTGCGATCCAAGTGAATTGGTGGTGCCGGCACAGCGCAGTCATTGGGAAAAAGAACACGGCACCGTGGGCGCTGTGGCATTGGATGCACACGGACGGCTGGCCGCCGCCACCTCCACCGGTGGCATCTTCGACAAATTCCCGGGCCGGGTCGGCGACACCCCACTGATCGGCTGCGGCACCTACGCGGATACCAATGCTGCTGTGTCCTGCACCGGCTCTGGAGAGGACATCATTCGCACCACGCTTGCCCGCCATGCGGCCTATCTTCTGGAGCAGGACGGGGATGCCATGGCAGCAGCTAAACAAGCCATTATTTATTTTGCCGAGCGAACCCGTAGCAATGCCGGCATCATCCTGATGAGCCGTAAAGGCGAGGTGGGATTTGCCCGCAATTCAGTCCACATGCCGGTGTGCGCGCTGGGATCCAGTGGGGACATATTTCTCGATGCTTGAGACACGGCTGGATTTCACAGACGCAGGGTACGGCTATACTGTGGTACCCCTGACTACCTGTAACTCCATGCGCAGTCACTAAATCCAGATTTCTAATCCATTTCAAGTTTCGGAGTAATAACAATGCATTACACTCGCGGTTTTCTGATCACCTTTTTGACTTTAGCACTCCTGACGCCGGTCTTTGCAGCTTCTGAAAAATCCAATAGCGCTCCCAATCTAAGCGCCTTCCAGTGGCGACTGATCGGCCCATTCCGTGGCGGCCGTTCCGTGGCGGTGGCGGGTGCAGCCGGCGAGCCGCGTACTTTCTATTTCGGCGGGGCCGGTGGTGGTGTGTGGAAGACCACCGATGGCGGGATCAGCTGGCAGAATGTTTCGGATAAATATTTCAAGACTGCGCCGGTCGGCGCACTGGCGGTAGCACCATCGGATCCCAACGTAATTTACGCCGGCATGGGCGAGTCGTTCATCCGTGGCGACATGATCCCCGGTGACGGTATGTACAAATCCACGGACGCGGGCAAGACCTGGCAGCACATAGGGCTGGAAGACACCCACATCATCAGCGATATCGCGGTGGATCCGCGCGATGCCGATACGGTGTACGTGGCTGCCTTGGGGCATGTTTTCGGAAACAATCCGGAACGCGGCATCTACAAGTCCACTGATGGTGGCAAGACTTGGAAAAAAGTACTTTATAAGAATGACGAGACGGGCGGCATAGATATCAGTATCGATTCGCACAACCCCCGTATCCTGTTCGCCTCCCTCTGGCAGGCATCCCGCAGTCCCTGGATGATGTCCAGCGGCGGACCGGGCAGTGGCCTATACAGATCCACCGACGGTGGCGAGACCTGGAAGGATATTTCCCACAATCCCGGGCTGCCGACAGGCATCCTGGGAAAGATCGGCGTATCCGTGTCTGGTGCCGACCCCAACCGTGTGTATGCCATCATTGAAGCCAAAAATGGTGGTGTGTTCCGTTCCGGCGACGACGGCGCTACCTGGCAACGCCTGTTCCACGGCGCGGAACTTACTCAGCGTGCCTGGTATTACATGCGCATCTACGCCGATCCGAAAAATGCCGATGTGGTGTATGCACCGCAGGTGGACGGAATGTTCAAATCCGTGGACGGTGGCGCCACGTTCAAACCGTTGGATACGCCCCACGGCGACAACCATGTGCTGTGGATCAATCCTGAGAATCCACAGATCATGGTGGAAGGCAACGACGGCGGCGCCACCGTGAGCTATGACGGCGGCAAATCCTGGAGCAGCGAGGACAACCAGCCGACTGCACAGATATACCATGTGACCGTGGACAACCAGTTCCCCTACCACATCTACGGTGCACAGCAGGACAACAGCACCATCGACATCGCCAGCCGCGGCGACGGCGGTATCGGCATGCGGGACTGGCAGCCATCGGCCGGCGGCGAAAGCGGCTGGGTGGTACCGGATCCGGCAAACAACTGTGTGGTCTATGGCGGCGGTTACAGCGGCCTGCTCGAACGCTTGAATCATTGCACCGACCAGTCACGGCTGCTGGATCCCTGGCCGGATAACCCCATGGGGCACGCGGCCGCCAATATCAAACAACGGTTCCAATGGACTTACCCGATCCTGGTGCCGGCCAATGAACCGCATACCATCTACGTGGCTTCGCAATATGTGCTGCGCAGCCGCGACGATGGCATGAGCTGGGACACCATCAGTCCCGATCTCACCCGCAACGACAAAGCCAAGCAAATCGCCTCCGGTGGTCCGCTTACCAAGGACAACACCTCTGTGGAGTATTACGACACGGTGTTCGCGCTGGCGGAATCGCCGGTGAAGGCGGGCATATTGTGGGCTGGCTCTGACGATGGTCTGGTACACGTATCAAAAGACGATGGTAGCCACTGGGAGAACGTAACCCCCAAGGGACTTCCGGAATGGAGCACGGTGTCCATCATCGAACCTTCGCATTTCGATGCGGGCACCGCATTTCTCGCCGCCTACCGCTACCGGCAGGATGATTTCCATCCGTATCTGTTCAAGACCGACGATTACGGCAAGAGCTGGACACGCATCGATTCCGGAATCCCAGCGGACCAACCCACGTTCGTGATCCGGGAAGACACCAAGGATCCGCAGCTGCTGTTTGCGGGCACCCAGCGCAGCGCCTATGTGAGCTTCAACGGCGGCAGCCACTGGCAGTCGCTGGCGCTGAATCTGCCGGCGGTGCAGGTTTCCGACATGGCGATCCAGAACGCGGCTGACGATCTGGTGATCGCCACCCACGGTCGCGCCTTCTGGGTGCTGGATAACCTGGGTGTCCTGCGCCAGATGCGTGATTCAGGCAAAGCTGAGACTCGGCTGCTCGCACCGGAAAACACCTATCTATTGGCCGGCGGTGGATTCGGTGAAGGCGCCGGTTCCAACGAAGGCCAGAACCCACCCAATGGCGCGGTGATCTTCTACAACCTCAAAACTGCCCCGGCCAAGGATGCAGCTATCACACTCAGCATCCTGGATGCCCAGGGTAAGGAGATCCGCCGCTTTACCAGCACTACCGATGGCAGCGGCAAACCCGTGGAGCCCGAGAAAGATTTCTACAGCAAAGCTAAACCGTTACCACAGCAGTTGCCGGACATGGCGGGCATGAACCGCTTCGTTTGGGATCTGCGTTATCCGGATGCCACGCACGTACCCGGCGCGGTCCTGTGGTTCGGCAGTATGCGCGGGCCCAAGGTATTGCCCGGCAGCTATACGCTGAAACTCACCGTCGGCGGTCAAACCTACACACAACCGCTCACCGTACTGAACGATCCGCGTTCCAAACTGAGTGCCGATGATCTGGCGGCGCGCCAAGCGCTGCTCATGCAGATCTACGCCAAGCTGGACCAGACCGACAAGGCCATCAACGGCCTGCGCAGCCTGCGTATCCAAATCAACGATCTCACCCGGCGCTATGCCAAATCACCGCAGGCCAAGGATCTGGGCGATGATTCCAAACCGTTGCTGGATGAACTCACGGGCATCGAGGATGCGCTTATCCAAAGCAAGGCCCACGCCAGCGAAGATGTGCTCAACTATCCGGTGCGCCTCAACAACAAACTGGCGGCGCTGATTACCAGCGTGGAGTACAGCAATTCACGACCCACGGCCCAAGCCTATGCAGTGTTTAAGGATCTGGCGGGGCAGACCGATACCCAGTTGACCCGCTGGCAAAATGTCCAAGCTAGCGGCTTGCCGGCATTCAACAACAAGATACGGGCGATGAATCTGCCGGCGTTATATTTAAAGACAGAATGAAACATGCGATAAGCGGAGGTTACTGTGAGGGGATTGCCACGATCGCGGTGAATCCACCGCCATCGCGATTGGACAGCCGCAGTTCACCGCCATGCATCCTGGCGATGCGGTCGGCGATGGTCAAACCCAGACCAGCACCGGTCTGGTTGCCGCGCGCGCTGTCATTACGCACGAAGGGTTTGATCAGCTGGTTGGGTTCCATATTATGTATCCCGGGCCCCCGGTCCATGACCTTGAGTACAACTCTGTCTTTAGATTCTTGCGTTACTACTTCGATACCTTTGCCGCCATAGCGGATGGCGTTATCAACGAGGTTAGAAATCAGACTGCGGATGGCAAGCTTCCTGAACTTGAAAGGCGGGAAATCATCCAGGCTGGTGTTGATGGAGTTGCCGGACACATCGTGACGCTGGCAGACATCGAACACGATCTGGTTGAAGTCCGCGTACTGCGGTGCTTCCTCGCTGCCGTCGCGGGCATAATCCAGGAACTGCATTAGGATGGAATCCATATCCTCGATGTCATGAATCATGCCGCGGCTGAGGGCCGGTTCGACCGCATTACCCGCGAGCTCGATTCCGATCCTCAGGCGTGTGAGCGGCGTTCGCAGGTCATGGGAAATGCCGGCGAGCATTAACCGCCGTTCCGAATCCAGCTTCTGTAAGCCTTCCGCCATCTGATTGAAGCCCCGACTCAGGTCGCGAATTTCATCGGGGCCGGTTTCGGCCAAGCTACTAGGTGTTTCGCCCCGGCCGATGGTGCGTGCGGCTTCCAGCACTTTATGCAATTGCCGATCGAGCCTGAAAATCACCAGATAGGCGCCAATGATCGCGAAGATCACCCCCAGCGCAATCCAAATGAGCAGATCCAATGGAAATAAGGGATGGATGCGATTGGACGACAGAACCAGCCAATACTGTTGTGTCTGTACCGGGAAGCGGATCCAAAGGTCGTGGGTTTTCGGTTCAGTCTCGAGCAAAATGGAGGAGCCAAATGTAGCCGTGAGACTGGTTTCCAGATCCGCCGGCAGATCCTCACGGGTACTCTTGAATGCGGCCTCAGGCGAATCACCGGGCACGATACGGAAATCCTTATGCGCATTCACACCGTCAAGAAACGCCTGACGTTGATTTTCGGGTAGTGCCTCCAGCGCGGTGCGCGCCATGACGATGGTGCTCACGATGTGATTGGTATGCGCGGCCCTCAATGGCGGGATCAAGAACACACGCACGATTCCGAACCATGCCACTTGGCTGATGATAATGAGCAGCGCGATTAGCACAGCGGTGCGGCCGATTAGCGTCCTCGGCAGCAATTTCATTTTACAGTTTCCTCTGGCACGAACACGTAACCGAATCCCCACACCGTCTGTATATATCGGGGTGTCGAAGGTGTGTCTTCAACGAGGCGCCGCAATCGGGAAATCTGCACGTCCATGCTGCGGTCGTAGGCACCATGCTCCCGGCCGCGTGCAAGTTCCATGAGTTTTTCCCGCGACATTGGTTGTCGTGGATGGGTGACCAGGGATTCAAGTACGCCAAATTCTCCAGTGGTCAATGCCAGCGGCTTGCCGGACTTTACCAGGGTGCGTGTACCCAGATTTAACTCGCAATGACCGAAACGAATCATGCTTTCCTGCAAGGCCGGTGCCCCAGGGGTGGCAGCGGGTTGCCGTCGGCGAAGTACGGCGTTGATACGTGCCACCAGCTCCCGCGGGTTGAATGGCTTTGAAACGTAATCATCCGCACCGACTTCCAGTCCGATAATGCGGTCTACGTCATCGCCCTTCGCGGTCAGCATGATGATAGGCAGATTAATGCCTCCGCCGCGCAGGCGGCGGCATAGTGATAGACCATCTTCGCCTGGAAGCATTAAATCCAGTACCAGAAGGTCAATGTGATGTTCAGCCAGTATCCGTTCAAGGGATCGACCATTTTCCACAGCCATCGCGGCGAATCCCTGATCTTTCAAATAGCGTTCCAGCAACGCACGGGTCCGGAGATCGTCGTCGATGATAAGAATTCTAGTGGGAGCTTCTTTCATGAAGCCTAGTGTACTGGCAGACACAAGGCGTGGCAGAGTATAAATGTAACGAATTGTTTCAAACGAGTTCATCGGAAATAAACATTTACACATCACTGCATTGCGGAAACACTTTATTTACAGCCCGCGCCTACCATAGCCGTCATGGTAAGCGATTCGTTGACGGCGACAGCCGCGAACGCCTGTGTGCTCAAATCGACCGGCAGACGCGGCGTTATTTCAGTTCCCACCCTGGTGTTCCTACTGGTTGTCACGCTACCGGTAATGGGCGTGGCCGCAGAGTGGGATCCCCTGGGAACCAAAACCTATGTTGGGTTAAGCCCAGCAAGCGCTCCGGACAGTCGTGTGCCGGCCTATGCGTGCGCACCTGCCAGTACTGTTTACGCCACACTCGATCTGATGCAAGTCGCCAATATTTCCCTGTGCAATAACCCTCAGACCCAGGCCGCCTGGATCAATACCAAAATCGCCGCAGCCCAACTCGGAATAAGCCGCGGAGCCTATCTGCCGACCCTGGGTTTGTCGGTGGCGCAACAGCGTAATCATGCGAACCCCAACCCACTGGGTGGATCGCCGAACACCGAATCCGAAACTAACGTCTCGCTAACGCTGCAGTACTTGCTGCTGGATTTTGGCGGACGTGGCGCACAAGCGGAAAGCGACAAGCAGGCCTTGTTTGCAGCGGATTTTAGCCAGGATGCGGATATTCAAAGTGTGTTATTTGCTGCCATCCAGGATTATTACGATCTGCTAGCCACCCAGGAAGCCGTTACTGCCGACAAGGAATCGGTGCGTTCAAACCAGGCGGCCTACGATGCTGCAGTGGCGCGGCATAACGCCGGCACCGCGACTATCGCCGATGTACTGCAAGCCAAGACTGCGCTTTCCCAGGCTTTGTTGACGTTGACCCAGACTCAGGGCGCGCTCACTACCGCGCACGGTACACTCGCGAATGTCATGGGTCTGCCAGCAGACACCAGTTTCAGTATTCAGCCGGTGTCATCAGAACCGATGAATATGAAGGATGATGCCAACCTCAAAGATCTTATAGCTAGCGCCATCGCCGCACGCCCTGATCTGGCGGCCGCGCAAGCCGCAATCAAATCCGCTCAGGCAAGCGTGATCGTGGCCCAATCCGCTGGCCTGCCCACCCTGTCACTGTTCGCCACCTCTCAATATATTCATTCGACCGCAGCCGGCACCGAACACGATACCGTATATGGGCTTAATCTGAGCGTGCCGTTGTTCAGCGGATTCACCACCACCTATCAGGTTCATCTGGCGAAGGCGGAACTGGAATCTGCCATCACACAGAGCGAGCAGATACAGAACCAGGTTTCCCTGGATGTCTTCCAGGCATACACAGCGCTCATCACTGCCGAGAATGCCTTGGAGGCTGCCGAGGATCTGTTGAAAAGCGCACAGGCATCAGCGCAGGTGGCTATCGGACGTTATAAGGCCGGAGTTGGTGACATTCTCGATGTACTGAGTGCCAACGCGGCCTTGGTGTCTGCGCAGGAGCAGGAAATCCAGAACCGCTACAATTTGTACATCGCGAGGACATCTCTGGCCAAAGCCATTGGCAGTCTGGATGTTGGGAATCTTGGCAGTCGTCCACTATCCAGCGGTGGGCAGTGAATTTTTCGAGGGTCACTCAAGTGATATTTAATACTCGAGCCGTGAAGTACCTTATTGCCACGATCGCGGTCATTGTATTAGCACTGCTATTCGGATATTGGTGGCATGTACGTGACGGACGCTCCGCCAATGCATTCCAGACTGCCGTCATCGGATACGGTGATATCAGCAAGACTATTTCCACCAGTGGTACGGTGGATCCGGTGGTACTGGTCAATGTTGGAACGCAGGTTTCCGGCACCGTGAACAAGCTGTATGCGAACTTCAACGATTCTGTGCGTGTTGGGGAGGTTCTATTGACTCTCGATCCCACGCTTTTCAAGGCCCAGGTGGCTGTTGATAATGCCGATCTGAAAAGCGACCAAGCCAACCTGCTGCTGGCCAAAAAAACCGCGGCACGCATCCGGCAACTCTACAAGCAGGACTACGAAACCCAGCAGGATCTGGACCAGGCCGTCGAAGCGCAGGATGCGGCGGACGATGCCGTCAAGGCGGTTCAGGCGCAGTTGCTGCACGATGAGACCACGCTCTCCTATACGGTGATCCGCTCACCCGTCAATGGAACAGTGATCGATCGCGAGGTCGAACTCGGGCAGACGGTGGCGGCGAGCTTGCAAACCCCGACGCTGTTCCTGATTGGCGCGAATCTGGCTGATATGCAGATCGACACGTACGTCAGCGAGGCGGATATTGGCCGGGTCAAGCCCGGCCAGCCTGCACAGTTTACGGTGTATGCCTATCCGGGACACATATTCTCCGGCCAAGTGGTGCAGGTCCGTGAGGCGCCCATTACCGTGCAGAATGTGGTGACCTATGACGTCATCGTTTCCGCGCCCAACCCAAAGGGTTTGCTGCTTCCCGGCATGACCGCCGATGTCACTATCACGACAGCGGATAAGCGGCATGTATTGCGACTGCCGCGCACGGCACTTGCGTTTACGCCGGCTTCCACAGCACTGTATCCGGCCGCAACCCTTCCCGCCAACCATAAGCGCGTCTGGGTGCTGCGTCAGGGGAACCTGGTGCCGGTCCCGGTGACTCTGGGGGTTACCAATGACCAGTATGCGGAGATTACTGGCGGAACATTGAGCGCAGGCGAGCAAGTGGCAGTGGGGATGAAGTTTTCTGTAGAGACATTGCCTTCCAGCGGGCGGCGTCCGTGAGTACTACGTCCGGCGCGCTCGCTGGATCCATCACACCACCCGATTCCCCCCCGTCATCCGGCGAACGGATCATTGAACTGCAGGAAATTTCGCGCATCTATTCGCTCGGTGGGGTGGAAACTCCGGCTCTAAACCACGTCAGTTTCACCATCACTCGTGGTGAGTTCGTGGCGATTACCGGGCCGTCCGGTTCCGGCAAGACCACCCTGATGAATCTCATCGGCTGCCTCGACCGGCCGACATCCGGGCGTTACCTGCTGAAAGGCAAGGATGTCTCCACCCTGAGCGAGCCCGAACTTGCGGATGCGCGCAATGCGCAACTCGGTTTCGTATTCCAGAATTTCAACCTGCTTGCCCGCACTTCCGCCGCGGAAAACGTCGCCTTGCCACTCGTCTATGCGGGTACCGGACGTGCCGGCGTGCGCCGTGCCCTGCAACTCCTGGGGCTCGTGGGCCTTGCGGATCGCACGGAGTACACCTCAGCTCAGCTCTCCGGCGGCCAGCAGCAGCGTGTCGCCATCGCCCGTGCCCTGGCGAATGATCCCGCCATCATTCTGGCGGACGAGCCCACCGGCCAGCTGGACACACGCAATTCCGGTGAAATCATGGCGATGCTCCGTGAGCTCAATCGGAGCCGAGGCCTGACGGTGGTTGTGGTCACACACGACCCTACGATCGCCGCCCTGGCTGATCGAATTATCACTTTCCGCGACGGTCAAATGGGTTCCGATACCAGAAACCCGAGCCATGCCGCGGCAACGGCCGCATCGTTGGCTTGGGATAGCATGACACCTTTAAAGCTAGGCCGCTCCGCGGGTCAACGTCTGGCTGATCTCCTGATCATGACATTCCAGACCGCAGCTCGCGCCCTGGTACGCAACAAGCTCCGGTCCTCGCTCACCGTGCTCGGGATATTCATCGGTGTCGTGGCTTTTATTACCATGGTGGCGGTCGGTCATGGTGCACAACAGGCGGTTGCCAAGCAGCTGCAGGCACTGGGTACCAACATGGTCATTGTCCTGCCGGGCGCCTTCGAACAGTTTGGCACGAGTGGCGGCGCAGGCACTCGTGCGACGCTGACGGTGAACGATGCCGACGCGATAACGCGTGAGGATCCCGCCGTCCTGCATGTAAGCTATCTCATTCGTGTGTCCGGGGCGGTCACCTATGGCTCCAAAAACTGGACCACGACGATCCAGGGTATCTCGCCGAGTTATCTCGCCGTGCGCAGCTGGCCGCTGGCCGCGGGCCGGGAAATTGATCAGCAGGACGAAGTCAATGCCCTGCGGGTGTGCGTGCTCGGACAGACCGTGGTGGAGGAATTGTTTTCCACGGACCAGGATCCCATCGGACGGGTGATCCAGGTACGCGGGGTTCCCTTGCGTGTGATCGGGGTTTTGACGCCGCTCGGTCAATCCGGTTTCGGACAGGATCAGGACGACATCGTGCTCATACCTTATACCACTGCCCAAGAAGCGGTGTTGGGCCCGTCACGGGTCGCACCTCTGCCGGCGATCAGTACGCCGCCTGGAACCCACTTCATCGTACCGGCCGATCTTCCGCAGAACCTGTATGCCAACCTGCAGGCCAACAATCTAGATCTCACGCCGCGGATTGACAACGTCGTCAGCATTCTCATGGTGCAGGCACGCGGCGCCGCGCTGGTCCAGCCAGTCATTCGCCAGGTAACGGCCACGCTTCGGGAGCAGCATCATCTGCGTCCGGGAAAGGCGGATGATTTCTCGGTGCGCAATCTGAGCCAGATCGTCCAGGTGCGGGAAAGCAGCAGCCACATACTGACTCTGCTGCTGGCGGCAGTGGCCGGCATTTCCCTGATCGTCGGCGGTATCGGCATAATGAACATCTTGCTGGTATCGGTAACCGAACGAACCCGCGAGATCGGCGTGAGAAAAGCGGTCGGCGCCCATCGGTCATATATTCTTATGCAGTTCCTGGTGGAAGCTGTCTTGCTCGCCGCCGCAGGCGGAATGGCCGGCATCGCTGTCGGTATTGTCGTTTCGTTACTTATGGCAAGAGCCCTACACTGGGCCACCTACATATCGCCAGGCGCCGTGATTTTCTCACTCTTGTTCTCGGCGGCCGTCGGGATATTTTTCGGTTTCTATCCGGCGCGCAAGGCCGCGCGGCTGGATACCATCGAAGCCCTGCGCTATGAATAGACTTTCTGGGTAGGATCACTGCTGTCCCAACGTTAGCGAAAACGGCTGATCCACGATCGTAAGTATTTGATTCTTATCATGGTCATTTCAGGCCTGGAGTTGAAATCGTTAACACCTTGACACGACCTAAAAGCACCTGCAAATCAAGCATAGTATCTATTTGTCATTTCAAACGTTGGGACACTACTGGGGTAGGATACGGAATTAAACAGTGGGTAATTCATCGGCCCTTATATTTACCGATATTATGCAAAGGTTAGCCGCGGATAAAGATACAAATTGATCACAGCCTGGGGTATCAGCACAGGCAAGTTCCACAGCCATTCATTCCGTGATTGGTTATATGTGTCACGTGTTGATTCTGTTTTACAAAGTTTTACATTTCCGCAACACATAGCAATGATGATTTGTACTAGCATTATTGATGACAATGGAATTGTGATTGCGGTGAGGTCTCATCGCGGCGCAATCCGGTCCCCACACCCCAATAAGGGACCGGCTGGGAGTTTCCCCACTCCCAGAATGGCTGGCGTGTCCTCTTCGTCATGGTCTGTATCTCTTAGGACACGCCAGCCTTCTTATTTTTCTTGCAACTAGCTCTTGGGAACCCCGGCTGGGACGCCCTCGCAACGTGAGGGCAACCGGTATCATTATGTTTGAATAAGTCTGGATGGATTATTTTATATAGATATGTCAGTGTTACGAGACATAACGCCCGTCAACCATAGATAGGCATAAACGTTTTCCTTGATTGTCGGGATTGATCAAGCCCGCTTAAATCTCATGGAAATATTTTGTGACAAACTCGGAGGCTATATGAGCAAAATCAGGATACCAGCACTGCTGGCAGTGTTATCCGTAGTTGCGCTCATCGCCCTTTCGCCGATACCGGCTGTGGCTGATCATGGCCGTGATCGTGATTATGGAAGACGCGGATGGGGACACGGCGATATCCGGTATTTCCCCCGGTATGATGCTGACATCTGGCGTGGCGGTCGCTGGTACCATGGCGGATACGGAGATCGGTTCGGTTGGTGGTGGATCGTTGCGGGCAGCTGGTACTTATACCCGCAGCCTGTGTATCCCTATCCCAATCCATATGTACCGCCTGTGGTTGTGAATGCGTATCCGGTAACTCCCGTAGCACCTGGTCCAGCACCGACCGAGTATTGGTATTACTGCCGGGAGGCGAAGGGCTATTACCCCTATGTGCCCACGTGTCCGGATGCGTGGGAAAAAGTACCGGCCACCCCGCCGCCAGCACCCCACGGCTGAATGCTTTCCGAGGAGACAGTCATGCGATTTCCAAAAACCCTGTTTGGTGCCGCCATTGTGACGGCGTGTGCCGGATGTGCACAGTTGCCAGTGGCGCCGAGCATCGCGGTCATGCCAGCGCCGGGCATGCCGTTCGAAGTATTTGAACAGGATAACAACCTGTGCAGGCAATACGCCCAACAACAATTGGGCGCTAATCCGCAGCAGGTGGCGAATAATCAGGTAATCGGCGGTGCCGTCGCCGGTACTGTGATCGGTGCGGCCGCCGGTGCATTGTTGAGTGGCGGCCGTGGTTATGGCGTACAAAGCGGCGCCGCCACCGGTCTGCTGTTTGGTACCGCTGCCGGCGCCGGCGCCGCGGGGCAGACCAGCATGACGCTGCAACAGCGCTACAACATTGCCTTCGCACAATGCATGTATGCCAAGGGTAACCAGGTGCCAGGCTTTGCAGCGCCGAGGTATGCACCCCCACCGCCGCCCTCGGAACCGCCGCCGTCTTCAGGCGCTTCGCCGCCACCGCCTCCGCCGGGGCAGCCACCGCCACCGCCGCCGGGTTCAGATGATCCACCTCGTCCCTGAGGCTGACGTAAAGATGTTGTAAACACGTGCGGGCGTATGCAGATGCGCCCGTATCGGTTTATCAGAATCCGACACATCTGGGCGAATGCGTAACCGGACCTGAACAAGCCCGGTCAGGCTGTGCGTGGAACGGTGAATGAACTGCTGCCTGCAAGGTTGGCCCGCAGGAACGCGATAATCTCCGGCCAAGCTCGTTCAGAAGCTTTTGGCGCATAGCTGGCGCGTTCCTCACACAGGAAACCGTGGCCGGCACCGGGATAAACAGCGAGTGAGTAGCGCTTTTTGGCTGCGGACAGTGTCTCGGCGATGCGCGCATGTTCTGCTGGCGGGATGCCCTGATCATCGGCGCCGTAGCCCAACAGGATCGGTGCTTGCATGCTCTTCGCTTCGCCGATGGGCGGGGTGCGACCGAAACGGTCCAAGCCTTGTGGTGCGATGCCGCCGCCATAATATCCCACCGCCACTTGCAGGCGATCTGGAAACCGGCAATTCGACAAAAACGCGAGCCTTCCTCCCATGCAGAAACCGATTATGCCGAGCTGCCCGGTTTGCACCTGCTGGTGCGCCGCCAGCCACCCCAGTGACTGATTGATCTCATCCAGCATCTGATCGTCATTCAGCGTCGGGATCTTCGCCATGACTTTTTCCGTATCGGTGTAACTGATCACCTCGCCATGAAAGATATCGGGCGCCAGTGCCACAAAACCGGCATTTGCCAGGCGCTCGCAGACGCCGCGGATATGCCCGGTGATACCGAAGGCTTCCATCATGACCACCAGTCCAGGGAAACGGCCTGGGGTTTTGGGATGCGCGGCATAGCCGTTTAATGCGCTGTTGATGCGTGTATTGGTCGGAGCGTGCATGGTTTTACACCTTACGATATATATTGGAGATGTTTCAGCCGCCTTCCTGGGGTTCCGGCATGCCAGGCTGTGTGTGACCGGAGCGGTTGCGCATGCGCTCAGTCAAGTGCTCCATGGCCACATAGAAGGCCGGCGTGATGTAGAGGGTCAACGCCTGGGAAAACAGCAGGCCGCCCACCACAGCGATGCCCAGCGGCCGCCGGGATTCGGCGCCGGTACCTGTACCGAGTGCGATGGGCAGCATGCCGAAGATCGCGGCCATGGTAGTCATCATGATTGGTCGGAAGCGTACCAGGCAGGCTTCGATGATCGCATCCCGGGCATTCAGATGCTGCTCGCGTTTCATCTGAATGGCGAAGTCCACCATGATGATGCCGTTCTTCTTAACCAGGCCCACCAGCATGATTAATCCTACAAAACTGTAGATGTTGAGATCCTGGTTGAAGAGAATCAGTGACAACAAGGCACCCACCATCGCCAGCGGCAGAGCCGTGAGAATGGTGATCGGGTGGATGAAGTGTTCGTAGAGTATGGCAAGTACCATGTAGATCACCAGGATAGTGATGATCAGCAGAACTGGCAGATCCACCAGTGATTTCTGGAAAATCGCGGCGTTGCCGGAAAAAATGCCGGTGATGTCGGCGGGTAGTTTGGCGCTTGCCAATGCCTGAATCCGCTGGGTAGCCTCGCCCAGAGAAACCCCGGGCGCCAGATTGAAGGAGAAGGTTACTGAGGGCAGTTGCTCGTAATGGTCCACTTGCAAAGGGCCCACGCCAGAGGTGATTTGTGCGACGCTGGTGAGCGGTATGCTGGTGTTGTTCGTACCCTGCACGTACAGATCGTTGAGTGCCGCCTTGTCGGATTGGAACTGCGGCGCCAGTTGCATGATCACGAAATATTCGTCGGTAGAGCCGTAAATCGTGCTGATCTGGTTGCCGCCGTAGGCATCGTAGAGCGCTGACTGTATTTCATTGGCGGTCACACCGAGTGCCGATGCCTTGTCGCGTAAAATGTGTACATTGATCTGTGGATTGTTGAGTTCCAGATCGCTGTCCACGTCCTGAATGCCGGGGACTTGCTCAAGCTCCGGCAGAAACTTGACTGCCGCCTGATCGAGGCTATTCACGTCCAGTCCTTGCACTACATAGTCATAGCTGGCACTACCCCCCGTGGTGCCGATGCGGATCGCCGGTGGGTTTGTAAAATACACCTGCATGTCATGTACCGGGGCCACCGCCTTGCGCAACTGCTGAATGACCTCATCGGCGCTTGCTCGCCGCTGGTTCTGAGGTTTGAGCATGATGATGACTCGGCCAATATTGCCGCCGGCCGTACCACCCTGCCCCTGGCCGGCGCTGGATATTGCACGCGCCACATTGGGGTTCTCGCGCACAATGCGGGCAACCCGGTTCTGGAGTGCCAGCAATTCCTGGAAGGTAACACCTTCCGGGGCTTGCGTGCTGCCGATGATAAGGCCGGTATCCTCGCTGGGGATAAATCCCTTGGGCACCACCGCGAAGAAATAGAACGTCAGCACCAGCATCAATCCCGCGATTACCAACATGGTGCGCCAGTGATCCACCGACCAGGTAAGGCTCCGTCCGTAGGCGTCGCGGGATTTATCAAAGGCGGTTTCCAGCACATGGTACAGACGCCCATGGCGCTCACTCTCCTTGAGGAAGCGGCTGCATAACATGGGAGTCAGCGTCAAAGAGATGACGCCGCTGATCAGGATTGCGATGGCCACGGTGATCGCGAATTCCCCGAACAGCCGTCCCAGTATCCCACCCATGAGTAGTATCGGCAGGAACACCGCCACCAGCGATAGGGTCATGGAAACCACGGTGAAGCCGATTTCCTTGCTGCCGATCAGGGCCGCGCGCAGCGAGGGCTCGCCTTTTTCCCGGTAACGGACGATGTTTTCCAGCACCACAATGGCGTCGTCCACTACGAACCCCACTGCCAGCGTCAGCGCCATCAACGAGAGATTGTCGAGACTGAAGCCCGCGAGCTTCATGATAGCGAATGTGCCGATGATGGAAGTGGGCAGCGCCAGCGCCGAAATGATCGTGGCACGAATATTACGCAGGAACAGGAAAATCACGCACACCACCAGAACGATGGCCAGTATCAAGGTGAATTTCACATCGTTGATGGATCCGGCAACATAGGCTGCGTGGTCGTGGAATATCTGCAGCGTCGCGTCGCCCGGAGCCTGGCGCGTGAGTTCGGGCAGCAACGCGTGCACATCCTGGGAGATGGCCACCGCATTCGACCCCGGCTGACGCTGTACCGAAAGCATAATGGCCGGTTGCAGCTTGCCGCTGTCCACGGCCTTGTCGAAGAAATCGGTAACCTGCTTGTCGGCCGCCACGCTATTGACGGCTTCTCCCACATCCGAGAGATGTACCGGCGCCCCGTTTTGATAGGCCACCACCAGATTGTTATAGGCCGCCGCATCGTCTAACTGACCATTGGCCTGCACCGTATAGGTGCGGGTGGCTCCATAGAGTGTTCCGGATGGTAGGTTGGTGTTGCCGTTTTGGACTGCCTGGGCCACCTGGGTGATGGTCAGATTTCTGGCGGCCAATGCGTACGGATTCATGTACAGCCGCACAGCGTATTTTTGCGCACCGAAGACATTGACCTGGGCCACACCGGGGATCATGGATATCTGCTCGGCCACACGCGTTTCAGCATATTCATCCAGCTGCGTGAGCGGGATATTGCTTGCCGTCAAACCCATGAAAATAATCGGTGTGGCGGTCGGATTTACCTTGTACAAATGCGGCGGCTGCGGCAGGTTGGGAGGCAATTGTCTGATGGCCTGCGAGATGGCGGTCTGTACGTCCATGGCGGCATCGTCGATATTGCGCGAGAGATCGAACTGCAAGGAAATGGAAGTGCTGCCGGTAGTGTTGACGGAACTCATGGACTCGACGCCGGCGATGGTGGAGAACTGCCGCTCCAGGGGGGTCGCCACCGATGCCGCCATGGTCTCCGGATCGGCACCGGGCAGATTTGCATAGACATTGATGGTTGGGAAATCCACATTGGGAAGTTCACTCACGGGCAGTGTGAAATACGCGACCATACCGAAAAGCAGCAGGGCAGACATGATCACCGTGGTCATGACAGGACGGTGGATGAATGGAGCCGATGGATTGATATTCATGACGAGCCGGCGGTATCCGACGCGGGTTTGGTGGTATTGGGGACTATCGGCATGCCGTTTTTCAAAGTGCGTGGCACGCGGGTGATGACCATTTCACCCGCCTTCAGACCCTTTGAAATGACCGCTTCGTCGCCTATTTGACGATCCTGGGTCACTGGCACGATGACCGCCCGTTTGTTGACGATGGTATATACAAAATTGCCATTTTGCCCGGATTGCACAGCGGTATCTGGCACCACCAAGGCATCGGGTTGTACGGTGAGCCGCAGGGTGACCCCCACGTACTGGCCAGGCCACAGTTGTACATGCTGATTGGGTACTTCCGCCTTGAGCATCACCGTACCAGTGCTGGTATTGACGGTATTATCGATAAATACCAGTTTGCCTTGGTCCAGAATGCCGCTGCCATCCTCATTGGTAACGAAGACCGTAATGCTGTGTGCGGCATCATAGTGGCGCACTTCGGAGAGTGACTGCTGTGGAATGGTGAATTGCACCAATATGGGTTGCATCTGGTTGATGGTGACCAGCGGCGCGGTGGCGGTAGGCGTGACCACATTGCCAGCCTTGACCGCAAGATTACCGGTCAGCCCGTCAATCGGCGATTTAATGCTGGTATAGGAAAGGTTGATCTCGGCCTGTTGCAAGACGGCTTTGGCCTGGGTTGCGGTGGCTACTGTGCTTTCATAACCCTGCGGCGAGATGTAATCCTTCGCGGCTAGCGGTGCTTCCCGGTCAGCTTGGGCTTTAGCGGTCAGGTAGGCCGCCTTGGCGGATGCCAGGGCGGCTTGAAACGGCGCAGGATCGATCAGAAACAGAGGTTGACCGGGATGTACATACTGGCCTTCCTGGAAGAACACTTGCTTGAGCACGCCGCTGATCTGGGGCTGGACCGCGACCGTGTGTTCCGATTGCACCTGTCCCACCGCCGTGAATTGAATCGGCATGGGTTTAATGACAGCGCGGGTAATATCCACCGGCAATGGCGGCGTGATGCGTTTGGCATCCGCAATACGAGCATTGCTGATGATGCGCCAGGCGACCAGTACCACCAGCATGGCGACGATCAGCCCGCCGATGGAGAGATATTTTATTTTCTTATTCACGGTAACTCCGTTGCTTCGGCCGGGGCATTAAGACCGCCCACGGCATGGCCGAGGGCGGCCAGCGCCGTGAACCAGTTGAGCCGTGCCTGAACCTGTTGCGCGCGTGCACTGGCCAGCGTTTGTTGTGCCGTCAGCAAGTTCAGGATCGGATCCAGCCCGATGTGATAACGGGCAATTTCCACGTCCTCCGCCTGCTGCGCACTTTTCAACTGCACGCCGGTGGTCGTGAGGCTCACCACCGCGGTGTGCAGATTCTGATAGGCTTGCCAGACTTCCAGTTCCACTTGTTGAATTAACTGCGCCGAGGTCGCTTGGCTTATGTCGATCGCGGCTTGCGCCTGTTTATTGGCGGCTTCATCGCCAAAGCCAGCGAACAGCGGGATGCTCAGGGTCAGACCGGCATTATAGTTGCTGGCGGTTTGGCTCAGCCCGCTGCTGACCGTGCGGGTGCGGCCGGCATTGGCGTCCAGGCTGAGGTTCGGCAGTCCGCGGCTGCGGGTGGCTTCCAAGTTGGCGATGGCCGCCTGTTCACTGGCCTTGGATGCCAGCAATTCCGGTCGTGCCTCGCGGGCCTGATCCAACAACATTTCGATAGTGGCTTTCGGCATCACCGCCGTCACGTTTTGGTTCCAGGGAGTGAGCTTCAGAGTGGTGTCCGCAGGAAAGCCCACGGCTACCGCCAAGGTGCCCTGGGCTACCGCCAGATTCCCTTGGGTTTGCTGCAAGCTGAGCTGGGCGCCCGCCAGTGCGGATTCCGCCTGGTACAGGTCACCCACGGTGGCCAGGCCGGATTTCTGGTTCTGGCGGGCGGCATCCAAGCTGGTTTCCGCATCCTTTACACTCAGCTGGTCGGCTTGTTCAAGCGCCTGCAAACCCAGTACCTGGTAATAGTCCTGTTCCACCGCCAGGATCACATCCTGCAGCGTCTGGCTCTTGGCAAGCTCGGTGGCGGTGAGCGCAAACTTGGCTGAATCCAAAGTGCCGGAACGGTTACCAAAATCCCACAGCAGGTAACTCAGGCTGATGCTGGGTGAGTAGCGCGTTTGGGCGCTGTTGGAGGCGCCGGTGAAGTTCACGGTACGGCTGCGGGTGACGCTGTAGCTGGCGCTGATCTGGGGCCAGTAACCGGCCCGCGCCAGCTCCACACCCGCCTGACTGGAGCGGATTTCCGCCCAGGCGAGTTTCGTCTGCGGATTATTGGTGAGCGCCATGTCGGTCAGTTCCACCAGCGTGAAGGGGTGCGCGAATTGCGGTGCCGGTGTTGCCATGGCCGGTGACGCGATCATGAGCAGGATCAGGCTGGCGGCCAGGGCGAGACAGTGGAGAGGTTTTGGTAGCGGCATGTCAGCGATAGTTGTCCGTCGGCAGCGTTGTTTGTCTGGCAGGTCATGCTGTGACTTGCCGCGAAGCCATTAAGTTCATTGACCGGGTATTCGACGAGGGTCTATTTTCGCATTGCAGCGCGGCATAAAACAGGGCGTTACACTTTGATACAAATCCATCCGCTTGCGGAGCGTAGGCTGCGTACGCGCAGGATAAAATTTCACTTTTCCGGATCCTCAATATAAGTAGCGGATATGGCCCCAGCCGATCATATTCTGGTAGTGGATGACGACACCGAAATCCGGGCGCTGCTCAAGGAATATCTGACGCGTCATGCTTTCCGGGTGACCGCCGTGGCGGATGGTCCTTCCATGGAACAAGTCATGGAGGATTTGCATTTCGACCTGGTGGTGCTGGATCTGATGTTGCCCGGCGAAGACGGCGTCAGTCTGTGCCGCAAGCTGCGCTGTCGCTCCACCATTCCTGTCATCATGCTGACGGCCCGAGGCGGCGAGACCGACCGCGTCATCGGTCTCGAAACCGGCGCTGACGATTACCTGCCAAAGCCGTTCAATCCGCAGGAATTGGTCGCGCGTATAAACAGCGTGCTGAGACGGGCACGCAGCCTGCCGGAGGACCTGTGGCCCGAGGATGTGCAGGCCTTTCGTTTTGGCGGCTGGCGGCTCCAAACCACAACGCGCCAGTTGCAAAACTCCGAGGGTACGGTGGTGCCTTTGTCGGGTGCGGAATACCGTCTGCTGTGCATCTTCCTGCGCTATCCCAACACGGTGCTTTCCCGTGATCGGCTCATGGAGTTGCTGCGCGGGCACGAAAGTAACACCCCCTTTGACCGCAGCATGGACGTGCAGGTAAGCCGTCTGCGTCAACGGTTGCGGGACGATGGCCGTAATCCAGGTATCATCCGCGCGGTGCGCGGCGAGGGTTATGTGTTCGCACTGCCCGTGGAGGCTGAAAAGTAATGCGCCTGTTGCCACGATCACTGTTCGGTCGTCTGGTGCTGGTGCTGATCACCGGGCTCATCGTGGCTCAGATCATCGCCACACTCCTGAGTCTGCACGAGCGTGATCAGGCGCTGGTGTATTTTAGCGATCAGCAATGGGCGCAGAGGGATGTCGAAGCCGTCCAGCTGATGGAAATATTGCCCATCGCGGAACGCGCGCAGGTGGCAAGGATTCTTACTTCGCCGCGGCTCACGGTGACCCTGGCGGACAATGCGGATGCAGCGGTTGCCGGTGCCCTTCCGCTGGATGCCGATGCGGCTGCATTTGAAGGCCAGTTGCGTGAACTTCTTCCCCAGTATGCCGTGCGCGGTTATCTGTTACACGTGCCGGTACAGCGTCCGGTGCGGGTGGCGTCCTTCAAACTTGGTTACCGTACCCGCAGCATCATCGAAGTGCAGATAAGGGGAGGCCAGTGGGTAATCTTCGATCACTTGCGTCCCCTGCAACTCGCAGGCTGGCCGTATCCGTTGCTGGTGGATATCGCGGTGTTGTTGACCGCCGTGATCCTGTTGTCGCTATTCGCGGTGCGCTGGGTGACGCGGCCGCTTTCGGTGTTGTCCGATGCCGCCGATGAACTGGGTCGCGATATCCGCCGTTCGCCGGTCCCGGAAAGGGGTCCGGTGGAAGTGCGCCGTGCGGCGCGCGCCTTCAACGAGATGCAGACCCGGCTGGTACGTTATGTGGAGGATCGCACGCGCCTCCTGACCGCCATTTCCCATGATCTCAAGACCCCGATAACGCGCATGCGGCTACGGGCAGAGTTGCTGGAAGACGAGTCTCTCAAAGGCAAACTGGTGCGCGACCTGCAGGACATGGAGAACATGACCAACGCCACCCTGGATTTCCTGCGCGGCCTGGAAATCAGCGAACCCCCGCAGCCCATCGACCTGATGGCGCTGCTGGAGAGCATACAGTCGGACGCGGTGGAAACCGGACAGCCGGTAAGCTTGCAAGGCCACATCAGCACTGCCTTCATCGGCCGGCCGCAGGCGCTGCGACGCTGTCTTGAGAACCTGATCGGCAACGCGGTGCGCTACGGCAAGCAGGCGACGATAAGCGTGGAGGATGGCGGCGCGACGATTACCATTCGCGTCCGTGATGCCGGCAAGGGCATACCCGAGGATCAGCTGGAAAAGGTTTTCGAACCCTATTACCGCCTGGAGGAAGCTCGCAGCCAGGCAGGCGGCGGCACCGGACTGGGTCTGGGCATCGCCCGTAACATTGCCACCCTACATGGCGGCGTGCTTAACTTGCGCAATCATCCGAAGGGCGGTCTCGAAGCGGTGCTGACCCTGCCACGCACAAAGAATGACTGAAGTTTACCGACCTGGGATGTTTGTAGGTGGGCGCTATCGGCCCGTTCGAGCACTGGGCCAAGGTGAAGATTCATGCAACTGGTTTATCAAGTAACTGTTCACCGCGGCTGATAGCCGCCATCAATTCATCCAGCCTGCCGGTGACATCCGTGACATTTATCAAATCCATAGCTTCCGGATTTCTTACCCGCGTACCCCATAGAGCCTTATCAGCATCCATCCGATTGAATCTGTGCATGGCTTCGGGATAGCGGTTCACCCGCCAGCGCTGGCTTAAGTAAGGGCCCGCCCGGTCCGGGTTGGTGGCGGCGTACAGGCCGATCACCGGTGTGCCCACAGCCGTGGCTATGTGCACAGGGCCTGAATCTGGAGAAATCAGCACACTGGCGCGGCCGAGCAATGCCAGCAGTTGTTTGAGGTTGGTCTGGCCGATGATATTTACCGGCCGGGTATGTGCGGCCTGCATGATCGTTAAACCGTACTCATGCTCGACAGCACTCGGCCCGCCGCTCAGGAACACGTGCATACCGAGTTTATCCGTCGCGTAGTCCGCGACTGCAGCATAACGTTCGGCGCGCCAGTTGCGGAAGTTGCGGAAACGCGCATTGGCACAGGGGCTGATGACCAGCGCAGGAGTGTTGTCTGGAATCTGATCGCGGGCAAACACTTGCGCTTCGGGCGGAACTGGAATATCCCAGTGCATCATCCTTTGTGTGACGCCGCAGGCTTCTGCGAAACCGAAGAAACTGTCCATCACATGCTGACGCGGTCTATAGGGGATGCGGCGGTTGCTGAACAGCCACTGCCAATCGTGGGCCCGCTGCCGGTCGAAACCCAGCTTCACCGGCGCACGTATTGCCAGGCTGCTTGCCAGGCTGGCGCGCAATGACATCTGCATATGCAGCAGCAGATCGAAATGCCGGCTGCGCAATGTCCTGCGCAATGAGCGGAAGGCGCCCAAGCCTTTGGCTTTGTCGAAGATGATAAACTCGATGCCGGAAATGTCAGCCACCAGACTCGCTTCCAGTCTGCCGATGATCCAGGTGAAGCGCGTATCAGGCCAGGCGGCCTGCAGGCTGCGCACCACCGGCAGCGTGTGGCACACATCGCCCACGGCGGACAGACGCAGGATGCAGACACGAGCAGGCGGTTTCATCACTTGGGGCATTACGGATGGCTGAACGCACAGTCACCACAAAACGGGGATTCATCCTATACGATGATGCGCTCACAAGCCACGCGGGCGAGGAGCTGTTTTCGGTGCGTCACTGGGCACGGCAGACATCACTGCGCGGCGCCATCGGCGGGCGCGGCAACACCTGGATACTGGCAGGTAGTGAGGGTGAATGGGTGCTGCGCCATTACCGCCGCGGCGGTGTGGTACGGCACTTTAGCCAGGATCGTTATCTCTGGCAGGGGTTGGAGAATACCCGGCCATGGCGTGAATGGCGGTTGTTGTCCTATCTATATAGGCAGGAGTTGCCGGTGCCGCAGCCTGTGGCTGCACAGGTGGTGCGTTATGGGCTGGCCTATCGTGGTGACTTGATCACGCGCTTGATCCCGGACACGCATTCTTTGGCAGCGCGTTTGCGGGATAGCGACATCGAAAGCCTGCCTTGGGATCGTATCGGCGCCTGCATCTGCCGCTTCCATACTGCCGGTGTCTATCATGCGGATCTGAATGTCCACAACATCCTCATCGACAGTCATGACCAGATATACCTGGTCGACTTCGATCGTGGCGAGCAACGTACGACCGGCGTGCTATGGCAGGAAGCCAATCTCGGCCGTCTATTGCGCTCGCTGCGCAAGCTGGCAATCCCGGGTGTCGCCGAAGGACATGCCTGGGCGCAGCTCTTGAATGGCTACAACCGCACAGCTTGATCTACTCGCGTGGGATTTTCTTGAAGCGGTCGTGGCTCCACAGATATTGCTCCGGCGCGCGCCGGATATTTTCTTCCAGCAACTTGTTGATGCGCAGCGCATCCGCCGCCGGATCGTCGGTGGGGAAATTTTCCAGCGCAGGAAAAACCTCGAGCCGATAACCGCGATTGCCCGGAAGGCGCTCACCGAAAAACGGTACCACCGGCGCCTCGCTGGAACGCGCTACCCGTGAGAGCGCGGGATTGGTGGGGGCCGGGATGCCGAAGAATGGCACCATGATGCTGCCCTTGCCCTGGTAACCTTGATCGATGGCATACCAGATGGGTTTGCCTCCCTTGAGGCTCTTGAGCAACGAACGCACATCGTTGCGCGGGATGGCGCGCTCGAAAAGTCGCTCACGGTTGCGGCGCATGACCTCTTCTATGACTAGATTGGGAATGGGCCGGTACATCAAATGCAGGTCGGTATAGAGTCCGAGGATACGTCCGACCATCTCCAGCTGGGTGAAATGACCCGCCAGCAACAACACGCCATGGCCCTGCGCACGCGCCGCCTGCAGATGTTCCATACCGCGCACTTCGTAGGCCAGCCGGCGCAGGCGTTTCTCGCTCATCCACCAGCACATGCCGAATTCGATGATCCCCATCCCCAATGAAGCAAAATGTTTCTTGGCTATCTTTAAGCGCTGCTTTTCACTCATCACCGGAAAGCACAACTGCAGGTTGACCTGGGTCACGCGCCAGCGGCGCTTAGCGAACATCCTTATTAGCCATCCAAGAGCGTAGCCGACCGTAAGCTGCAACCGGTACGGACACCACACGACCAGCCGCATGCAGCCGAGCAACAGCCAGGTTGACCAGTAACGGGGTTTCAGTAATCGGTATTGCATGCATGCTGCGGTGCAAGGGCTAGGGGGCCAGTGTAAGGGTGGCATCACACTCGGCACAACTGCCGAGGGCGATGCAGGGCCATGTTATGATGCGGCGCGATTTCCAAGGTTTGCTGGGGCTTGCATGCACATCCGCATCCCGCAATTTGACACTGTGCGCGTGCTGGTGGCAGGCGACGTGATGCTGGACCGTTACTGGTTCGGTGCCACCGGACGGATCTCGCCGGAAGCGCCGGTGCCGGTGGTGCATGTGCAGGACATCGAGGAACGTCCGGGCGGTGCCGGCAACGTGGCCATGAACCTGGCGAGCCTGGGAGCTCACTGTACGGTACTCGGCATTACCGGCGACGATGCTGCCGCCGATACGCTCGCAGCCAGCATGCAAGCACGCGGCGTGCAATGCCGATTCACCCGTCTCATGAATGCATCTACGACCACCAAACTGCGAGTGCTGTCGCGCCACCAGCAATTGATCCGCCTGGATTTCGAAGCGAATCTCGGCAGCCTTGCGGGTGCACCGCTATTGCCGGCGTTCAAGAAAGAATTGGCAAATGCCGATGTCATCATCCTGTCGGACTACGGTAAGGGTAGTTTAATCGGCGTGCAGGATCTGATAGCGGCGGCGCGCGCTGCCAACAAGATCGTGCTGGTGGATCCGAAGGGCCGGGATTTCGGCAAATACCGGGGCGCTACTGCCATCACGCCCAACTTCGCGGAACTGGAAGCGGTGGTGGGCGAATGTCCGGACGAGGGCGCCATCGTCAGCAAAGGTGAAAGATTATGCGAGGAACTGGGATTGAAAGCGCTGCTGGTGACACGCGGCGAACACGGCATGACATTGTTGGAGTCCCATAAACCTCCGCTGCACTTGCCCACCCTGGCGCAGGAAGTCTCGGATGTCACCGGCGCCGGTGACACGGTAATTGCACTGCTGGCCGCGGGTTTGGGTGCAAGACTGGATTTCCCTGAAGCTGCGGCGCTTGCTAATTTTGCCGCCGGTTTGGTAGTGGCAAAACTCGGCGCCGCCTCGGTCACGCCGGTGGAACTGCGGCTCGCCGCCCACAGCCGCAATGGTGATGGCATATTGGACGAAGCAGCCGTGGTTGATGCGATCACGCATGCGCGCGGCCAGGGTCAACAGATCGTCATGACCAATGGAGTGTTCGACATCCTGCATGCGGGGCATGTAAGTTATCTCACCGAAGCACGCCGGCTGGGAGACCGACTGATCGTGGCGGTGAATGATGACGCGTCCGTGCAACGCCTCAAGGGAGCCAATCGCCCCATCAACACGCTGCAGAACCGCATGCAGGTGCTGGCAGCGCTGGCGTGCGTGGATTGGGTGGTGGCATTTTCCGAGGACACACCGGAGCGGCTCATCTGCAAGCTGTTGCCGGATATATTGGTCAAGGGTGGAGACTACAAACCGGAGCAAGTGGCCGGTTACCGCTGCGTGACAAAAAATGGCGGTCAGGTGCGCATACTTGAATACGTGGATGGCATGTCAACTACGTCCACCATCGAAAAAATCCGCAAGCGTTGATCTGAATGACGGTACGCTTCTTTTATTCATTAGTTTTACTACTGCTGCTGCCGTTCGCATTTGTGTGGATGTTCTGGCGCACGTTGCGCCAGACCGGCCATGCAGACAAGTTGGGTGAGCGTTTCGGCAGTTCTCCGTATCTGCCACGCAATGAAATCATCTGGTTGCATGGTGCTTCGGTCGGTGAAATACGCGCCATGGCACCGCTGGTCAAAGCACTACACCGGGATTTTCCCAAACATCCGCTACTGGTCACCAGCTTCACCGGTAGCGGCCGCACTCAGGCCCAGGCATTGTTTGGTGCGCAAGCCCTGGTGGCGCAACTTCCCTATGATCTGCCGTTTTGCGTGAACCGCTGGCTGAAGTGCGTAAGCCCCGTCATCGGCATCGTCATGGAAACCGAGATCTGGCCCAACCTGTACGCCGCCTGTGTGCGCCGCCACATTCCACTGCTGATGGTGAGTGCACGCTTGTCGGAGCGTGGCTTAAAGCGTTTCCGCCGCGTACCGCGTCTGGTGCGTGCGGCGCTTACCCAGGTGACGGCCATCGCCGCACAGACGACCATAGATGTTGATGGTTTTCGGCAACTGGGGGCGCCGCAGGATCGGCTCTCGGTCATGGGCAATCTCAAATTTGATGTGCAATTGCCTGATGCTTTGAAACAGGAAGGACGGGCCTTGCGCACCAAGCTGTTCGGCAAGGCTACGGTGATCATCGCCGGCAGTACCCGCGAAGGCGAGGAAGCACAGGTGTTGACCGCATTCCGTAGCTTGCTCGAGCAACACCCGGATTGCGTGCTGGTGCTGGCGCCGCGTCATCCGCAGCGCACCAACGGTGTGGCCGAACTGATCAAGGCTCAGGGATATGTGTGCCGGCGCCGCAGCACCGGGGAGTTGGCGCTCAAGTCCGGCGAAGTTCTGTTGCTGGATACGCTGGGGGAACTCACGCGCTTCTATGCGACCGGGCATGTGGTCTTCGTGGGCGGCAGCCTGGTACCAATGGGCGGGCACAATCTGCTGGAACCGGCGGCCCTTGGGTTGCCGGTACTGGCCGGCCCGCATCTGGAAAATGTGCGTGACATCGCCGAGATGCTCAAACATGCAGGCGGCCTGATCGTGGTGAATGATGCCCAGAATCTGGGCGAGGCTTTCATCTGGCTGGTGGGTAATCCCGGCACCCGCCAGCATATCGGTCAGGCGGCGCAGCAGACCGTGGTTACCAACCGTGGGGCTCTCGACAAGGCGCTTAAACTCATCGGTCTGGTGCTGGCCCGCAAATGATTCACCCGACATGTGGCCGGGTGAATCATTAATCTTTCTGTATCGATGCCGTAATCAATCAATTGTTATTGCCTCCCGGTGGAGAAGTTTCCGGCATATCCGCGGCGCTTGGCGGCATTTGCGTGTCCATAGATGGCATGGGCGTTGGTACTTGCAGCAGAGCGTTAATCTGCTTGACGTCCTGGGGAGCCAAGATGCCGGCCGCTTGCTTGAGTTGCAGCACGCTGGTCAAATAGTTGTCGCGGCTCTGGGCATAGTTTGTTTGCGCCGTCACCAGATTCTGGCGCGCCAGTAGCACGTCCACAATGGTGCGGGTGCCGACCTGCATGCCGGTTTCCATGGCCTGCAGCGAGGTCTGGTTGGATTTCACCGACTGTTGTAATGCGCGTACCTGGGAGATGCCGGTGAGTACGCCCAGATACGAGGTACGCGCCTGTTGCTCGGTCTGACGGGTGACCAGCTTCACTTGATCCTCGGCTGCATCATACTGACGTTGCGCCTGGGTTACCTGCGCACTCACGCCACCTCCCGAAAAAATCGGCAGGTTGAATTGCAGCAGCAGGGAATTGCCGTTGGTATTGCTAAATTCACCAAATTGCGAGCCCAGGGCACTGAAGTCATTCGTGTTTTTGTTCTTGGTGTGTTGCAGCGTCAGGTCCAAGGTCGGATAGTGACCGGCACGCTTGATCGACACCAGACTCGAGGCGACTTCCGCCGCTGCCTGGGCCGCCAGCAGATTGGGGTTTTGCTTGAGCGCTTGTGTCACCCACTGCCCGGCGTTATCCGGATTGGGTGTACGCAGCGGCATGCCGATTACGGGTTCCTGAAGCACACCCACGGGCTCGCCGGTGATGGCGCGCAAGCTCTCTTCCGCGTTAATGACCTGTTGCTGGGCACCGATCTCGGTTGCTACCGATTGATCATAGGCCGCTTGCGCGTTCTGCACGTCGGTAATGGCGCTCATGCCCACCTGATATTTGGCCTTGGCTTGCGCCAACTGTTTTTCGTTGGCGGCGGTGGTGGCGTGGTCGGCTGCCAGGGTATCGCGCGCGGTAATCACATTGAAATAAGCGGTGGCGGTACGCACGATCAGGCTCTGCTGTGCGGCAAGGTATAGAGCTTCTGCCTGGGCCACGGAGGCATCTGCCTCTTTGATGTTTTCCCACGCCGCCCAGTTGAAGATAGGCTGAGTGAGCTGAATACTGTAGGCAGTGGAATAGTTGTTTGAATTAAAATTACCCTGGATGGGACCGTTGGGACCAAAACCGAAGGGCTGGGAACCGTTTGAGCGTTGGATATTGCGGCTGGCAATAAACCCCAGGTTCGGCAGATAGCCGGCGCGCGCGATGGGTTTATTCTCCAGCGCGGCTTCGTAATTGGCCTGGGACTGGGCAAAAGTCGGATCGTTGGTCAGTGCCAGCTGGTAGACATCCCAGAGGTCGGCGCTGTAGGCCGGGGTGGCGGCCACCAGGCCGACTGCCACGAATGCGAGGAGTAGCGTGCGTAGGGTGTTCACCTTAAAAAGTTCCTTGTTGCTGAATCTCATAGGTGTGCTGGTTAAATATAACACTATAACATTCGAGGATGCGATGCAAGTCCCGCAAACCAGGGCGATATTATCGGCTTCCCGCCGCATTTAATAACGGGCCAATCCCGGCTCGAGGCTGACGGCCCATTCCTCGATACCACCCGCCAGGTTGATGACACTTTTAAAGCCGCGGGCCTGCATGAATGCTGCCACCTGCAGGCTGCGGTTACCGTGATGACACAGGACCACATAGGATTGTTCCCGGTCCAGTTCATCCAGGCGCTCGCGCAGCTCGTCCATGGGGATATGCAGGCAATCCGGCAGATGCACGCGTTCATATTCCCAGGGTTCGCGCACATCCAGGATGGTCACCGGCTGCGCAGATTTTGCCCGCAGGTCGGTCACTTCACGCGGGTTAAGGGAGTGGACCGGCATGCGCTATCTCTCAGAAAAAAAAATGCCGCGGTTTAACTACATTCACCAGCGCCGGCAGCCCGGTCTCAAACAGGCCGTGCCGCGACCAGGCGTCTTCCGCCACGCGCGTCACCAGCAGCGCTTCCATCACCGGCGCTTCCCCGACGATCACAAACAGGCGGCCGTCGATATTCAAATGCTGTGCATAAATTTCCTGATAGACCGGCAGCGAGCCAGTTACGGCGATGGCATCGAAGCGCTGGCTCAACCAGTCGAGCTGTGTGCCGTCGCGTGTCTCAAGCTGCACATTGCGGATGCCCAGCCCTTTTAGGATTTTGGCGGCGCCGGCGGTGAACTCCGGGTGTATGTCCACGGACAACACTTCGCCCGCCATTTTTGCCAGGCAGGCGCTGATAAAACCGCTGCCGCTGCCAATCTCCAGCACACTTTCGTCGGGTTGCGTGTCGAGTGCCTGCAGCATCCGTCCTTCCACCTTGGGCATCATCATCACCTGCCCGTGCGACAGGGGGATCTGGGTATCGGCGAAGGCCAGTTTGCGATAAAGCTCCGGTACGAACTGATCGCGCGGCAGAGTCTCAAGGATCTCGAGCACACGCGCATCGATAACTTCCCAGGCGCGCACTTGCTGGTTGACCATCTGATTGCGGGCGAAGCGGATATCCATAGGGATTTATAGGTGAATTCAAGCGAATGTTGGACCACAAAGCGTAAGCACTTTGACGGTGCTTGGCAAGCTGGAAGGGCATGTTGGTATATGGTGTCCGCGTCTTGATTGCACGCTATCAAGATAGATACCCGGCGGGATACGCACAATGGACAAGTGACGAACCGTGGCCAGCATGGGATGAGCCGTGGCTTGCGCACAGGACTTCTACAGCCGTTTGGCGGTATCTTGGTATCTGACAACTGTCAGATATTGAGTATTTCCGACGGCGAAGCAGAGTGTGCCATGGATATAGCCAAAGAGAAAAACCAACTGGATCATCGCCGGCTGCTGGGTATCACGTTTGCAGGCTGGATGCTGTGGTCATTACTGTTCGCCAGTAGCGATTATCTGGGCGCTATGGTTTCAGATCAATATATCAGCGTGCTATTGACATTCGGCAGCGCGCTACTGGCAAGCTTCCCATGGGCTGTCGTGGGTTTTCTGGTGTTATTCATTAATCGCCATCGCCCCGACCACCATTGGCCCGAAAAAATATGGCTGCTCAAACAACTCGGCTTCGGCATGCTGCTGGTGTATGCGATTTTGATGCTGATGCACAGGTGGCAGTGGCCGGTGTTGGGGCTCCCAGCACAATCAGATAGCAGCAGTTTTTTGCAAATGCTACTTGTCGGACTGCCGCGCGGATTCGCCATGTATCTGGGTGTGTGGGGCATCTGCCAGACGGGATTATTTTGGCGTGACTACATGCACGCCAGACACGAACTGGTGCGCGCCGAACTGCGCCGTCTGCGCACCCAGCTAAACCCGCATTTCCTGTTCAATACACTGAATGCGATCTCGGAACTCGGTTACGAGAATCCGGAGGCTGCCGACCGTACCATCACCCAATTGAGCGGGTTGCTGCGCAAATCCCTGGATGATAGCCACCAGCAGGAGATCGCCTTGCGGGATGAAGTGGATTTCCTGGAACGCTATCTTGCCATCCAGCAGACCCTGTTACAGGATCGCCTGCACGTAAAGCTGGAGATCAGCGATGATACCCTCAACGCACGCGTGCCCGGCATGATCTTGCAGCCGCTGGTCGAGAACGCCGTGACCCATGGCATCAGGCGCAGTGGCACCGGCCACATCACGGTGCGCAGCAGGCGCCGCGGCGAACTGCTGGTGATCGAAGTGGAGGACAATGGCTGGGGCCTGGTGATCGCCCACCCGCACAAGAGCGGCGCAGGTATCGGTATCAACAACACCCGCGCGCGCCTGCGCTATCTTTATGGTGAGTTCGCCAGTCTGGAACTGCGCAGCCGCCCCGGCGAGGGCTTGACCGCCTGCCTGAATATCCCATTCCACGAGGCCTTTGCCTTCGATGAAAATCCGTACCCTGATCATTGACGACATGCCGTTGTCCCGGCAGCGCACCCGCCGTTACCTGGCAGGCGAAGTTGATGTGGAGATCGTCGGCGAATGCGATGATGGTGACGCGGCCCTACAGTCCATAAAGACACTCGCTCCCGACCTGGTACTGCTGGATGTGCAGATGCCCGGCATGAACGGCCTGGAGTTGCTGGAAAAGATCCCGGTAGAGCAGCGTCCGGCGGTGGTGTTCATCACCGCTTTCGATGAGTTCGCAGTGCCGGCCTTCGCCGCTCATGCGGTGGATTTCCTGCTCAAGCCTTTCGACCGCGAGCGTGTGGCAAAAGTCCTGGACCGGGTGCGCGAGCATCTCAACGTCAAGCCCGCAGCTTCGTCAACCCAGCAGCCATCGGCGCCATTATCCGAACACAAAGGCGCTTACCTCAATCGTGTGGCCGTCAAATCCGTGGGCCGTACTGTATTCGTGGCCATCGATGCGGTGGACTGGCTGGAAACCGCCGGCAATTACGTCTGCTTGCATGCAGGTAATGAGAACCATCTGGTGCGCGAGACCATGAACCAGATCGAGACGCAGCTCGATCCCGCGCATTTTGTCCGCATCCACCGCTCCACCATGGTGCGCATCGAGGCCATCAAGGAGATCCAACCGCTGTTCAATGGCGACCGGGCGGTGATCCTGCACGACGGCAGCAAGCTGACCATGAGCCGTTCCTACCGGGACAAGGCCGAAGCCGCCCTCGGCAGCGTCTAGTCTCTGCGCAACCTGGCAAGCGCGGCTCCCGATAGCCACGCGTCCTAATCCTGTAATCTGCGTTCCGTCCCATGAGCGCCACGGTTCGTCACACAACCATTGTGAGCCGGCCAGCACGCGCCTAAATTTAGACCACGGCAAAACCGGGAACCCATCCTTTGGATAAGAAAGACGCGCTCAACGCCCTCAAGATCGACCGGGACGCTCCGCCAACGGCATCCCCCCGACGTGGCTGGTGGCTCGGCGGCATAGGCTTGGTCCTGGCGATCATCGTGATGGCAGCCGCCGGGTGGCTATTTCATCCCAAAGCGGTGCCGGTACGGACCATGACCGTGGCAGTGCAGGGTGGCGATGCTTCCGGCGGCAGCATCCTGAATGCTTCCGGTTATGTGGTGGCGCAGCAGCAGGCCACCGTCTCGTCCCAGATTACCGGCATGATCAATGCGGTGTATGTGGAAGAGGGCATGCACGTGAAAAAGGATCAGGTGCTGGCGCGTCTGGATGACAGTGCCGCACGCGCCACCGTAGCCACCGCCGCCAGTCAGCTGCAGGCGGACCAGGCGCTGGTCGCCCAGAACCAGGCGCAACTGCTCAAGGACCAGCAGAATCTCACGCGCACCGTGACGCTGGCGAAGCAGGGTTTGTTGAGCCAATCGGATCTGGACAATGCCCAGGCCGCGGTCGCAATCGATCAGGCCAACCTGGAACATGCACAGGGCCAGGTCAAGGTGGACCAGGACAGCCTGCGCAGCAGCAAGATCTATCTCGATTACACCGTGATCCGTGCGCCGTTCTCCGGCGTGGTCACGGAAAAATACGCGCATCCGGGTGAGATGATCTCACCGGCCGCCGTCGGTGGCTTCACCAAGACCGGCATCTGCATGCTGGTGGACATGCGTTCCTTGGAGATCGACGTGGACGTGAACGAGGCCTATATCCAGCGGGTGCATGATGGCCAGCCAGTGGATGCGGTACTGGACGCCTATCCGAGCTGGCATATCCCCGCCCACGTTATAAACGTGGTGCCCACCGCCAATAAGGAAAAGGCTACCGTCAAGGTGCGCATCGCCTTCGACAAACTGGATCCACGCATACTTCCGCAGATGGGCGTGCAGGTGTGGTTCTATGCGGAAGCCAGCAAGAATCCCGAGCCGCAGGTTACGCGCATCGTGATCCCCCAGACTGCGGTGCATGGCGACAGTAGCAGCCAGTACGTGTATCTGGTGGTGCAGGGCCATGCGAAACAGCAGAATGTCAAAACCCTACCGGCGCCCGATAAACAGGTGACGGTACTCTCGGGCCTGAGCGGCGGCGAGAAATTGGTGGTTTCGTCAAAAACGCCATTACACGATAGCGAAAGTGTGCGGGAACAGGATCAATGAAAGTTAGAGAGTCTGATGAAGCAACAATATGTCTCGCTACAAATAAACTTGATACGAATTGTTGAAGGAGAACAGCATGTCCGCAGTTACCATTGAAAATACTCGCAACCAACCACTGGTGAACCTGCGCGGTGTCACCAAGCTTTACAAGCGCGGTGCCGAAACCGTGGAGGTGCTGAAGCGCCTGGACCTCGCGGTACCGCGTGGCGACTTTCTGGCGCTCATGGGGCCGTCCGGCTCCGGCAAGACCACCCTCATGAATATCCTCGGCGGGTTGGACAAGCCCACCTCCGGCGAAGTCATCATCGACGGTCAGCCCATCCACACGCTGAGCGACAGCGCGCTCTCCGGCTGGCGCGCGCGCCATGTGGGTTTCGTGTTCCAGCTCTATCACCTGCTACCGGTGCTCAGTGCCGAACAGAATGTGGCCCTGCCGCTGATGCTCACCCATCTCAGCGGACCCGAACGCAAGAAGCGCGCCATGGCGGCGCTGACATTGGTGGGCCTGGAGGACCGCGCTAAACACAAGCCGGCGGAACTCTCCGGAGGCCAGGAGCAGCGCGTCGGCATCGCACGCGCCATCGTCACCGATCCCACGATATTACTGTGCGACGAGCCCACCGGCGATCTGGACCGCAAGGCCGGCGACGAGATTCTGGAACTGCTGCGGCTGCTCAATAAGGAACACGGCAAGACCATCATCATGGTGACCCACGATCCGCACGCCGCCGCCAAAGCGGAACGCACATTGTTCATGAACAAGGGGGTGCTGGGCCAGGAACCTGAGGCGTAAGCACGTGTTCACGCTCATCTGGATGAACTTCAAACGCAACAAGGGACGCAAGTTCTTGACCCTGCTCTCGGTGGTGATCGCCTTTCTATTGTTTGGACTCTTAATGGCGGTACGGCATGGGTTGACCTTCAGCGAAAATTCCGAGGCGGGCACCCGGCGGCTGCTGACGATGAACAAAGTGGTTCTGGCTGCACCCATGCCGGTGGCCTATGCCGAACGCATCGCCCAGGTACCGGGCGTGAAAGCCGTGACCTATTTCGGGGCCATGGCTGGCGCATACCAAAACCCCAGCAACAACTTCTTGGTTGTTTCCGCACCGGCGCAGAGCCTGTTCCAGGTGTATCCGGAGTTTTATGTACCGACGGCGGAACGGCAAAGCTGGCTTAAGGACCGCACCGGCGCATTGGTGACGCCCAAGCTCATGCGGCAATTCGGCTGGAAGATTGGGGAAAGCGTGCCGATCTTGACCAAGCTGAAACAGAAGGACGGTAGCACTTCCTGGACTGTGACCATCGACGGTGTGGTCACCAACCGCTCCGAGAGCAATTCCGGCGCCCAGCAGATGTTCATCCATTACCAATACTTCGATGAGACACGCGCGGCCGGCGAGGGCACCGTGAATCAGTTCGCCGAACTGCTGGATAATCCGGATCAAGCCGGCCCGGTGAGCCAGGCCATCGACACGCTGTTCACCAATGCCTCGCCGCAGACCCGCACGGGTCCGGAGCAGGCGGTGGCTCGTAACATATTTGCCCAAGTCGGGAACATCGGTGCCATCATCACCGATGTGGCCATCGCTGTGTTCTTCAGCATGCTGCTGATCATCGGTGCCATCCTGCTGCATTCCGCCCGTGAGCGCTTGTCCGAATTTGCCCTGCTAAAAGCCCTGGGGTTCGGGAGCCGGACAGTGACGGGCGTGGTGTTAGGCGAGTCCCTTCTGACCTGCCTGGTCGGTGGTATCACGGGCATGGTCTTCGCGTGGCTGTTGGTCGCAGCACTCCGGCAGACGGTGACTCAAGTGCTCCCCAGCTTCGAGATCACTGCGCTCTCGATCGCGGGAAGCATTGTCTTGATGGCACTGTTTGGCGTAGTGGCGAGCCTGTTACCCATCGTGCAATTGGGGCGCATGTCGGTGCGCGACGCATTGGGGAGCGCCTGAGCATGAACACAAGCGGCTGGCTGCGCGAGACGCGCTCGATTCTTCTGCTGGGATTCCGCAATGCGATCGTCCGTCCCATGCTCCCCACGATCGTGATCATCGGGTTTATCGCCGTGGTGTTGGTGATGGTCAGCGTCCTGTCCATCGGTCATGGATTGAGCAACATGTACACCAATTCCGGATCACAGGATGTGGCGATCGTGATGTCGAGCGGAGCTTTCGCCGAGGGCGTGAGTCATCTCAGCGAAGCGGATATACAGGCACTGGGTTCCGAGCCCGGTGTGGCGCAGGACGCTCAGGGGCCGGTGGTTTCCCCCGAACTGATTACCACCGTCGAAGTACCCAAGCGCGGCAGTGGTGTAGTCAGCAATGTGATCCTGCGTGGTGTCACGGCAGTCGCCTTCCAGGTGCATTCCAAGGTGCATGTGATTGCGGGGCGCATGTTCAGATCAGGCGTACATGAAGTCATCGTGGGCCGGCAGGCGGAACGGGAATACCGGGATCTGACTCTGGGTTCGAAGATTCAATCCGGCAGCGACACCTGGACGGTGGTGGGCATCTTCGCATCCGGCGGCAGCATCCATGAGTCGGAGATCTGGACCGATGCGCAGGGCTTGCAGACCGCTTTTCACATGGGGAACAGTTATTCCTCGGCCTACATAAAATTGACTGCTCCGTCGGCCTATAAAACTTTCGCCGCGGCAGTTACTAAAGATCCGCGGTTGAATGTGCAGGCGCAGGCGGAGAAGAGCTATTATTCAAAATTTGGGTCTGGTGCCGGCCATATCATCAACTCGGCCGGTATTGCGATCGCCATCCTCATGGCGCTGGGTGCCGTCATCGGCGCCATCAACCTCATGTATACCCACCTGGCAGCACGCAACAAGGAGATGGCGACACTACGGGCGGTGGGGTTCCGGCGTATCTCGGTTCTGTCAGCAGTGTTGCTTGAAGGCCTGGCGTTCGGGCTGATCGGTGGCGTCGTAGGCGGTGCCATCGCTTATTTCATGTTCAACGGCTATCAGGCCGGCACCATGGTGGGCGGGGCCACCCAGGTGGATTTCCAGTTCGCGGTCACTACCGGATTGTTGATGGGCGGGATTGCGTTCGCGCTGATCATGGGGCTCGTCGGCGGGCTGTTTCCCGCCATCGGCGCCGCACGTTTGCCGGTGGCTAAATCCTTGAGAGAGACATGATGTGCAGGCTGCGTGTATGAGAAATGGCATATCGAATCCGTAGCCCGAAGAGTAGTTACATGTTCACGCTCATCTGGATGAACTTCAAACGCAATAATGGGCGCAAGCTGTTGACCATGCTCTCGGTGGTTATTGCTTTTCTACTGTTTGGCGTCCTGATGGCGGTACGTCATGGGCTCAGCGGACAGCGACCCCAATCGCAAGCGGCAACCCTGCGTATGACAACCCTCAATAAAGTGGCACCGTATTCGCCTATGCCAGTGGCGTATGCGGAGCGCATCGCCTCCGTACCTGGCGTCAAGGCGGTTACTTATCTATCTGCCTTCGCAGGCTTCTACCAGAAACAGAGCAATTTTGTGTTGATGTTTGCCGTGCCGTCCGCAAGTCTGCTGAAGGTATATCCCGATTTGTCCGTGCAGCCGGACCAGCTCAAGGCGTGGATGACGGATCGCACCGGCGTGCTGGTTACACCCGCATTGGCGAAACAATATGACTGGCGTGTCGGCGATCACGTACCAATCGGATCGTCCATACAGAGGAAGGATGGCAGCACTACATGGGATGTCACTATCGATGGTGTTATCAACACGCGGGGCGGGGCGCAATTCAGTTCCCAGAAGCTCTTCATGCATTACCAATACCTGGATGAAGCGCGCGTTTCCAATCAGGGCTCGGTCGATACGTTTATCGAATTGGTCTCGAGTCCCATCCAGACGGCAGAGGTCAGTCACGCGATTGACAGTCTTTTTATCAACGCGTCGCCGCAAACGGTCACCACCGCATCCAATGCCTTGCTGCAGAATGCGTATGCTGCCGCCGGTAATGTCGGAGCGATCCTGACCACCGTCGCGGTACTGGTTTTCCTGTCCATGTTGCTGGTGGTGGGAGCGATCATGTTGCATACCGCGCGAGAAAGGCTGTCCGAGTTCGCAGTGTTAAGGGCAATCGGTTTCCAGAGAAGCGCCGTCACTGGCTTAGTGCTCAGTGAGTCCATTCTTGTTTGTGTGGGGGGTGGTTTCATCGGATTATTGCTGGCGTACTTTCTGATCGGGAAATTGCAGCACTTGCTGGAGCAACAATTGGCGGGTGTGATTATGACTGGCTTCGCCATTGCGGTTTCAATCGCACTCATGATTGTCTTGGCCCTGCTCGCCGGTGCGATACCCGCTCTGCAAACCTGGCGGCTATCCGTGCGCGATGCTTTGTGGAGTGCGTAAATGAGTACCAGTAAGCATTGGCTGACGGAAGCGTTAGCCCTCTCGATGCTCAATTTGCGAATTGCGCGACGACGGCCAATGATCCCGCTGATCATGGTTGTCGGCTTTATGGTGGTGGTGTTGGTGATGATACTGGTGCTGTCACTGGGTCAGGGTCTGAGTAAAACGTTCGCACAAACGGGTTCTGCGGATGTGGCGATAGTCCTGTCCAGCGGCGCGTATTCCGAGCCCGAGAGCCATTTCGACGAAGACCAGGTGCGTGCGATCGGGACGCAGCCAAGCGTATTGCATTCGTCAGGTGGCGCACTGATTTCGCCCGAATTCGTCACCAGCGTGAGCCTTCCCAAGCAGGGCAGCGACGTGGAAGCGGATGTGGTGATGCGCGGTGTCACCAGCAGTGCCTTCGCAGTTCATGATCAGATTCACATTGTCGCCGGGCGTCTCTTCAATCCCGGCGTACACGAAGTGATTGTCGGACAGCAGGCTGCGCGAGAATATCAAGGGCTGCAACTCGGCGACACGATTCGCTCCGATAACAATGCATGGAAGGTGGTGGGCGTATTTGCCGCGGGCGGCGGCTTACGGGAGTCTGAAATCTGGATGGATGCCGCAGGTTTACAGACCGCATTTCATATGGGCGCCACCTATTCCGACGTGTATGTGAAACTGGATTCACCCGCGGCACTCGCAGTGTTCAAATCGGCCATCAAGCGGGATCCAAGGCTCGATGTTGAAGTGTTTTCAGAAAATCGCTATTTCGCCCAGATGGCTGAAAACTATACGAAGGTCATTGTTACGTTGGGGATCGCGTTTGCTGCGCTCATGGGACTAGGTGCGATCATCGGCGCCGTCAACCTCATGTTCGCGAGTCTGGATACGCGTACGCATGAAACTGCAATCTTAAGGGCCTTGGGTTTTAAAAGCATATCGACGACTCTCGCGATGCTTATGGAAATGATGTACTACGGGTTGCTAGGTGGTATTACCGCAGGCCTAATTGGCTATTTGCTATTCAACGGCTATCAAGCTGGGACTACGATGGGCAATGGTTTCAGCCAAGTTGCATTCCAGTTCGTGGTGACACCGGCACTGCTTATGGCGGGCTTGGGATTCGCCCTGATCATGGGGCTCGTCGGCGGGCTGTTTCCTGCGGTGCGCGCCGCGCGCCTGCCGGTGGCGAAAGCTCTGAGGGAAACGTGATGTTCGGGCTGTGCAAGCGCCTTTGCTGCATTGCCTACCATGAAAACGGAATGCATGTATGAGGAAGCACAGGAGTCTGACATGAATGCTTTCACATTGATCTGGGGTGCCATGAAACGTCGCAAGGCGCGCACCATCTTCACCTTCCTATCTGTGGTGGTGGCCTTCATGCTGTTCTGCGTACTGGCAGCGGTACGTCAGGGCGTGATGGGTACATTGACCGTTAGCGTGGCGGAACGGTTGGATACAAACAGCAAAGCGCAGGGTTTACTGCCTTTGAGTTATTACGACAAGATAGTGACGGTGCCGGGTGTTACGTCGGTAACCTATCTGAACGGTATCCGAGGTTACTTCAAAGCTCCAAAGAATACCTTGCAAGTGCTGTTTTTTTCGCCGACCTTTCTTCAGGTCTATAAGGAAGCGGTGGTACCTCCGGCGCAGATGCAGGCGTGGCTGGCTGACCGGCAGGGCGCAATTATCGGACCAGAGCTGGCCAAGCGTATGGGCTGGAAAGTCGGTGACACCATTCCTATCCAGTCCAAGACTCCGCAGAAAGACGGCAGTACCACCTGGTATTTTCATCTGAACGGTATTTACCATGCCAACCTGCCTGCCGCCTACCAGAGCTTTTTCATTAGCCATTATCAATATTTCAACGAAGGTGTGGCCAATGCCAAGAGCCAGAATCTGGTATTTCAATACGTCGAGCGGGTGAATGATCCGCGAAATGACGCCCAGATATCGAGCGCCATAGACAAGCTGTTTGAAAATTCTTCGCCGCAGACCTTGACTCAGTCGCAGGCGCTCGAAGCCATCAGCCAGATACGGCAATTCGGTGATGTCAGCGCCATTGTGATTTATGTGGGTCTGGCGGTGTTCTTCAGCATGCTGCTCATCATCGGCAATACCATGGCCCAATCGGTGCGGGAGCGTACCGGCGAATTCGCGATGTTCCGGGCCTTGGGCTTCAAACGGCTGTGGCTCGCATGGCTGGTATTGAAGGAGTCCCTCCTGCTAATCAGTTTTGGCGGTAGCGTGGGCATAATCCTGGGTTATGAAGTGACGCATCAAATAGCTCGCTACGTGAGCTTGGTGTTCCAGACCTTTGGTTTGACCTGGAGCGCTGTTGGCCTGGGAATTCTCCTGAGCATCATTTTTGCAGTACTGGCAGCGCTGGCGCCGATGCAGCGGATAACCCGCCTGCAGGTAGCCGACGCCCTGCGGAGAGGATGATATGGCAACCGGAATACAACAGACAATTGCGGTGAGTGCCTGGAATTTTCGCAGCATGAGCGGCCGGCTGCGGCCTTCCGCGGTGGCGGTGGCGGGATTTTTCGGCGTGGTGCTGGTGTTCGTAGCAGTGATGTCCATCCAACGGGGTATCAGCGCTGTTCTGAACAATACGGGTTCGGATGCTGTGGCCATCGTCAGCATGAACAATGGTTCGCTGGACGGCAACGCGCTGAATGTGATCGGCCATGTGCCCGGTGTGAACCAGGGTCCGAATGGGCCATTGATGGCAGGAATGTTCGTGACGTCCGCGCAAATTGCAACGCGCAGCAGTGGGCTGTTAGGTAGCGTGAATTTCCGCGGCGTGGGGCCAGAGATGCCGAGTGTGTGGCCGAAATTCCATATCGTGCAGGGTCGCATGTTCAAACCTGGGCTTGACGAAATTGTCGTAGGCCGGCAGGCGGAACGGATGTTCAAGGGGCTGTCCTTGGGCGATGTGTTCAAATGGAACCATCACGATTGGAAGGTCGTGGGGATTTTCGCCATGGACGGCGGTATCCATGAATCGGAAATCTTTACCGACGTGAACCAGTTGCAATCGGCCTATAACTCAGTAAATCAATACAGCAACACCTACGTGCGCCTGACTTCTGCTGAAGCATTTCCAGCTTTCAAAAAAGCGTTGGAGAACAATCCTCAGCTGGGCGTCAACGTGGTGCGGGAAAGCACCAATTTCCAGCAGAGCGGTGGTGGCCTGAGTACGGTCATTACCCTGATCGGTGGACTTATCACGGGGCTCATGGCCATCGGCGCCATATTTGGCGCCATCAATATCATGTATTCCAATATCGCCAGCCGTATGCAGGACATTGCCACGCTACGAGCGCTTGGATTTTCGAGCTCACCCGTTCTTGTTGCCGTGATATTGGAAGGCGTGATTCTGGGTTTGGTCGGCGGCATCGCAGCTTCCATCATTGCTTATCTGATCTTCAATGGCTACCAAGCCAGCACCCTTGGTAATGGCGCAATGATGGCATTCAGTTTTGAAGTAACGCCCGGTCTGATCATGGGCGCGCTGGCACTGTCGGTGTTCATGGGCTTTATCGGCGGACTGTTTCCCGCCATCCGTGCCGCACGCCTGCCGGTGGCCACCGCTTTGCGAGAGACGTAATATGCAGGTCACGTGAGAACTTATCGGACGAAGAATATTAGCGAGTGTGCATGATGAAGCGGATTGCATTGATCATTCTCAGTTTTGCAATCATTTATACATCAACTTATAGCTATGCTGCTGCACCAATCGATCCAGGATTGCAGATGCTGGGCGTGGAAAACTACTCTGGTGCCCTGGCCTATTTCAAAGCTGCCTTGCAAAAGAACCCGCAAGATGCGGCTGCTACGGCGGATATGGCCAAGGTTTATTTGGCGCAGGGACAGAATAAAACCGGCGTGCAATGGGCAAAGAAGGCCGTAGCGCTGGTGCCCAAAGACGCGACCTATCAATTACTGCTGGGTGATGCCTATGGCATCTACATCAATGATGTGGGATTCTTCAGCAAAATCGGTGTTGCCCACAAGATTCTCGCAGCGTACCAACAAGCCGTGCAGTTGGACCCCAATAATGCGGACGCACGCTCTTCGCTAGCCACGTATTACATCGTGGCGCCGGGTATAGCCGGCGGCAGTACTGACAAGGCCAATGCACAGATTGCGGCACTGGACAAAATAGCTCCTGTTCAGGCTGACTTGGCCCGCGCTAATATGGCGCTGCAGAATAAGGACCGTCAGAAAGGCGAAACTTACCTCAGAGCCGCGGTGAAACTCGACAAGACCGGTAACGGTGATCTCCAGTTGGGGTTGGTTCTCGCGAGTCAGAACCATTATCCTGAGGCCATTGCTGCGTTTGAGGACGGCATACAAAAGGATCCGACAGTCAGCACCAATTACTATCAGGTCGGCCATGTGGCGGTACTCGGCAAAATCCATGTCCAAGAAGGCATCGAAGATTTGCAGAAATATTTGGCCATGCCCCACAGCTGGCATCCAGACGTGCCGACCTACAAGTGGGCGCACTATAGGCTCGGCATGCTGTATGGAATCTTAGGTGACAAGGCTAATGAGAAGGCACAATATGAAGCTGCGGTTAAGCTCAATCCGGATTTCAAGGACGCCAAGAAAGCACTGGCGAAGATGTAATTGGCCTGCCCGTGCCTTGCCGGTCGTAGCGCAGGTCTAACCGGCGCGATAATGGACCGGCCATGAAAGGGCAACTTGCGATCACCGGTTTGGTCTTTCTGCTTTGGGGATGCGCCACTCCGTCTCCGGCGGGCGGAGTGGCGGCGGGTACATCAGTCATACAAGCAGCAAGCGGGAATGCCAGCGAACAATTGTGGGTTCTGGACTCCGGCTGGCATACCGGCCTGATCCTTTCACGTGCCGAACTGGAGCAACCGCTTGCCAGTCTGCTGCGACGCCTGCCTCATTCGCAGTACTTCGCCTTCGGCTGGGGTAACCGCAAGTTCTACATTGCGCCACATCCGACACTCGCCATGGACATCACTGCGTTGTTTCCGTCACGTGGCGTGGTTCTGGTGGATGCCTGTAAAGTGGCGCCGCGCGCATGCTTTTCGAGCGAGGTCCGGCTGCGGTCTGTGTCAGTGACCAGTGATGGAATCAATCGGCTCGATGACTACCTGGCATATTCGCTGCAAAAGGATGCGCAAGGAAAGTTCGAGCCCGTCGCACCCGGTCCCGATCTCGATAGCGAGTTTTTCGCCTCCGGCCTATCCTATGATGCGTTTCACACGTGCAACACCTGGACTGCCGAGGCACTTCACGTTGCCGGTCTGCCGGTTTCCTATCACGGAGTGATCTTTGCCGACCAGGTGTGGGGCCAGCTGAAGTAAGCGTCTGCCTCCGTCAATATGAGTATTGACCGCAATCTTGTAAGTTCCCAGCTTCTGCTATAGGGTAGGGCCGTCGAGCTGGGGGTGCCCGAAAGGGCTGAGACAGGAGCATCCGGCGATGCCGGAAAATCCGAACCCTTGGAACCTGAACCTGGATAACACCGGCGTAGGGAATGCTCCGACGGTGCCACTGTCGCCCATTCTTGCTGCGCCCGGTCCCTGAGGACGAAGCATGAGCGCCATCCCCGAAGATTTCATCCGCCGCACTGCGCAGCTTTCTGAGGAGGCCACACGGCCCTATCCTAACTCCCGCAAGCTGTTCGTGCCGGGCTCGCGGCCCGATGTGCGCGTGGGCATGCGCGAAGTGCAGCAGTCCGATACATCGGCGCTGCACGGTGCCGAAACGAATCCGCCTATACCTATATATGACACCTCCGGCCCGTACACCGATCCGGCGGCGCACATCGACCTGGTGCGCGGCCTGACGCCGCTGCGGGTGCGCTGGGTTACGGAACGCAGCGACACCCAGCAGCTCAATGACTTCACTTCCGAATACACACGCCGCCGGAATAAAGATGTCAAGCTCGCGGACATACGCTTCCCGCAACCGCCGAAACCGCGCCGCGCCAAAGCCAGCGCCAACGTCACCCAGATGCATTACGCCCGCCGGGGCGTGGTCACGCCGGAGATGGAATACGTGGCCATCCGCGAAAACCTGCGGCTCAATGAACTGCGCAGCGATGCGCGCTACACGCAATTATTGAGACAGCATGCAGGCCAGAGCTATAACGCCGCCATCCCGGCAACCATTACCCCCGAATTCGTGCGCGAGGAAGTGGCTCGCGGCCGCGCCATCATCCCCGCCAACATCAACCATCCGGAACTGGAGCCTATGGTCATCGGCCGCAACTTCCGGGTGAAGATCAATACCAACATCGGTAATTCCGCGGTCACCTCCAGCATCGCCGAGGAAGTGGAAAAGATGGTGTGGTCGGCGCGCTGGGGCGGCGATACCCTCATGGACCTGTCCACCGGCAAGAACATCCATGAAACCCGCGAGTGGATCATCCGCAACGCGCCCATGCCCATCGGCACCGTGCCCATCTACCAAGCACTGGAAAAAGTGGACGGCAAGGCCGAGGAACTCACCTGGGAGATGTTCCGCGACACGCTCATCGAACAGGCCGAGCAGGGCGTGGATTACTTCACCATCCACGCCGGCGTGCGCCTGCCGTTCGTGCCGCTGACCGCGCAGCGCGTAACCGGTATCGTGTCGCGCGGCGGCTCGATCCTCGCCAAGTGGTGCCTCTCCCACCATCAGGAAAATTTTCTGTACACGCACTTCGAGGATATCTGCGAGATTATGCGGTCCTACGACGTCTCATTTTCTCTGGGCGACGGCTTGCGGCCCGGCTGCATCGCCGATGCCAACGACGAAGCCCAGTTCGCGGAACTGAAGACGCTCGGCGAATTGACCAAAGTTGCGTGGCAGCACGACTGTCAGGTGATGATCGAAGGCCCCGGGCATGTACCCATGCAGCTTATAAAGGAGAACATGGATAAGGAGCTAGCGGAATGCTACGAAGCGCCGTTCTACACCTTAGGGCCTTTGACCACCGACATCGCGCCCGGCTACGACCATATCACCAGCGCCATCGGCGCCGCCCAGATCGGCTGGTACGGCACCGCCATGCTCTGCTACGTCACGCCCAAGGAACATCTGGGCCTGCCCACAAAGCAGGACGTACGCGACGGCATCATCGCCTACAAGATCGCGGCGCATGCGGCGGATCTGGCTAAAGGCCACCCAGGTGCGCAGCTGCGCGACAATGCGCTATCGAAAGCCCGCTTTGAGTTCCGCTGGGAAGACCAGTTCAACCTGGGACTGGATCCCGACAAGGCCCGGGAATTCCACGACCAGACCCTGCCGAAGGATTCCGCCAAGCTCGCGCACTTCTGCTCCATGTGCGGCCCGCACTTCTGCTCTATGAAAATCACCCAGGACGTGCGCGAATATGCGAAAAAGGGCATGGAAGAGAAATCGCGGGAATTCCTGGAGCAGGGCGGCGATATCTATCACCGGGGATAACCGGGACTGCTGGGTAGCCGCACTGAAAATGACTGAAGTCATTCCCAAAAGGAAAACTCTATGGAAGGCCAACCTCATGGGGAGGTGAGGGCGATGATACTGATTGCCAGCTCCAACAGATACAGATACGGCTATTCGGGGATTCGGTGGCGGTCGCTTACGGTGACGAGAGCAGTGTCAGCAAGGAAAGGACGGCACCACAACGAAACATTGTCTGGCCTGGACGGACACCTGGCTGAAGCGCAATGGAAAATGGCAGATCATCGCCGCCCAGGATAATTCGGTGACTTGTAAATAGCTGTACGACTGGCAGCTGGATGTAAGCAGAACGGCGCGGAGATTTACCGATATAGAGCTCACGCCCCAGCTCGGGCGAGATGCATGGCGCGGGCCCGCTCACGCAGGATGCGGGCCGGGACCTTGCCATCCGCCAGTTCGGCGACGATGGCTTCGTTGTCGCGGGCGCGCAGGATGCGCAACGCGGCCCCCACGTCGCTGGCCACTTGCGTCAACAGCTCTCTCTCATCCATGGCGTAATGTTCGCTCGGACGGTTCAGGCAGATGATGGCACCGCGCAGGTTGCCCAGCACGATCATGGGAAACACGCAGCCATCATTGCCCAGGGCGCTGCCCACATCCGGCAGCTCCACCGCGGCACGCTCGGTCCGTATCGCTACGAGTGCCGCGTCATCGATGTCCAGGTTCTCCGGAAACACATCCATGCCTGCCTGCTTGAGCATCTGGTAGCCCTGTTTCTCCGCCGAGTAGATGGCAACCGCGGGCGCATGCATGTGCCGCAGGATTTCCCGCACCGCTGCATCCAGCAGGCGCGTGGCGCTTTCCATGTGTCCCGTCTGGCGGGTGAAAGTCCTGAGCGCCATCTCCGCAAGGTATTTCCTGCGGAAGAACACTCGCTCGACGACGCGGTCCATGTACATGCGCACCTTGCCGAGCACGATGCCGAGGGCCAGTGGGATGACGATCTGCAGCAGCAGGCTCGTGTGCTCGCCGAGTGTCACGCGTAGGGCCACGCTGTTCATGGTGGCGATGATGCCCACCACCAGCGCCGTGGTGGCGCCATACACCAGGGTGCGGTCCAGGACCACGGTTACATCCACCACCCGGTGGCGCAGCACCGTATAAGCAAAACCGCAGATACCGATGGCGATGAACGCGCTTTGCACTGCCTGGGTAGTGACGATGTCCAGCACCGATGTGTTGCTCAAGAATATCGATACCAGCAGAAATGCGAGGCTAAACAGCAGCCAGCGCAGGTGCGGTTTCTGGGCTATCTCGGCGTGGCCGTAACCATATAGCAGCAAGAGTGCCGGGACGAAGTAGCCAGCCGTGAACAGGATGCCATACGCCGGATTCATCAACCCGGCCGAGCCGCTCAGCGCATACAACAGGTGTCCGCCTAGTAAAGCGCTTACGCCGGCGGCCAGGACCAGTGCAAAGCACACGCGTGCCAATAGCCTGGCGCGCGGCGTGAGCGCCGCACCCACGAGTGTTTCGATCATGAGATAAAAACATACGCGTGCGAGACTGTAATCAGCGATGGCGAGCGATTGCATCCAAAGGCCGAAGCTGCCGTCAGCTGCGAAGCCGTAATTGAACGCAAAACCGACCAGTGTAAGCATCAGCCAGATCGCCATGTAACCGGCGGCCCGGTCCCGGCCACGCCACAGGACCAGCAATCCCAGGACAGCAACCAACATGATATTTCCCAGGAAGATCCAGTTGGATACACGCGCACGCTGGTTGAGAGCCATACGCATGGTGGTCACCGGCACAGTTGCACTCATGTCGCCCCGGTGGATGACGAACTGGTAGGTTTGTCCCGGCGGCAGCGTACCCTGCATATCGTAGATGACGACGGCGGCGCGAGCCGATGGGTCCAGCGCCTTGAGATCGACCCGGTCACCCGCCTGGATGTCGGGAGGCAGAGGCGAGCCCGGATTGGGATGGACCACCGCAGTCCGCGCATCAATGACGCTCAGGGAGAACGGCAAGTCGTAGGCCTGGAATGCGCCCCAGGTGGCCCAGGCACCACTGGCGAGCATCAGTAGGGAGATGGACGTCTGAAAGGCGAAGGAACGTTTCATGGCAACCTCCGAATTGAGCGCGAATCGTACGGCATCCGGAGGTCCACGGCATCTGCGCGGCCACGGCCTATGAGAGGCGGTGGCCATCCGCAGTATCCTCAGTTAGGCGGCACCGCCGTGGAGACCATGTGGGCGGACGCGTCCTGTGGCCCACCGACAGCTGCGCTCAAAGCGGCCATCGAAGACGATTTCCAGGGCACGTCCACCAAAGGTGAGCGCTACGACAAAGCACATGCCACGAGCCAACGTAATAATCGTGATTGCCAGCTCCAGCAAATCCATATCCGCTTGTTTGGGGATTCGCTGGCGATGGTCTACGGAAACGAGAGCAGTATCGCCAAGAACCCGGATGGCAAGGAATGGAGCGCTGTCTGGCCTGGACCGATACCTGGCCAAAGCGCAACGGAAAATGGCAGATCGCCGCGGCGTAAGACAACATAGTGGCCTGCAAATAGTCGGTTGCTGATTGGCGGGCGACATACTCCGGCTAAAGCGTTACTATCCGCAGCACCCTGAATCAACACTACACAGGGATAACGCACATGCAAAGCAATTCTGCAATCGCACTGTCCTTGATCATCGGCTGGACGCTATTCCTGCTGCTCCTGATGGAAGGCATGCGTATACGTTACTTGCTCGCCGGTACCGTCGCCTCCAACCAGCTCAAGCCGGATAATTCGAACCTGTCGCCGTTCTTGCAGCGCCTGTCACGCGCGCACGCCAATTGCTACGAATGTTTCCCTATCATCGGCGGCCTCCTGATCGTGGCGTTGCTCACCAATCGGGCAGCGGTCACCGATGGCCTGGCTTTCTGGCTGCTGGGTGCGCGGGTGGTGCAATCTACCATCCACATGATCTCCACCAGCGTGATGGCCGCTAACCTGCGCTTCATGGCATTTGCCGTACAGATGGTGATCGCCATTTACTGGTTTTGGGTGTTGTTGGTGCACTAGGTAAGGCGGGTTTCAGCGCCCCAGCCCTAGGGACGCAATTGAACTGTTGAAATGCTGTTGTGTCGGTGATAATGAAGGCCTAATCCATAAGGCGATCGGGCTGATGCAATCGTCGGGACGCACACCATGAGCACAAAGAAACTAAACGCGGAGTCACTGCGGTGCATGAAATCGGTAAGCCCGATCCCCATGCTCACAGCCTATACCACGCCCGTAGCCCGCTGCCTGGAGAAAGCCGGCGTCCCGGTAATCCTGGTGGGGGATACGGTCGGCATGGTGGAAATGGGCTTCGACAGTACGCGCCATGTGACCATCGAGCACATGCAGTATCACATCGGCGCGGTACGTCGCGGCGCGCCCAATACCCACATCATCGGGGATTATCCCTACAACGGTGATCGCAACCTGGTTACCGCCCTGCAGAGCGCCAAATTGATGCAGGAAGCGGGCGCGGACAGTGTCAAGCTTGAAGGCCCGAAGTACGACGTGATCCGGCATCTTATTAAGAATGGCATCGACGTGGTGGGCCATACGGGGCTTACGCCCCAGACCTCGACGAACTTCAAGCAAGTGGGACGCGAAGCGGCCGATGCCGAGCGCATTTTGAATGAAGCCATCGGCATCGAAAAAGCGGGCGCTTACATGCTGGTGCTGGAGCACATTCCCGAGAGGCTGGCGGAAAAAATCACGCACACCGTCAAGATACCTACTATCGGCATCGGCGCGGGCAAAGCCTGCGATGGGCAGGTGCTGGTCATCAACGACGCCATCGGCATGGGCGACAAATGGCCGCCGTTTTCACGCCAGTATGCCCACGTCAGCAAGATCATCACTGAGGCTGCTGAGACTTTTGTCAGCCAGGTAAAAGGGAAGACATACTAGGCAATGACGAACACGGCAGAAAAGGGGAAAACAGAAAAGGCCGCCGTGTACAGGATGACCAGCGGCCTCCATCGAATTTTTTCAGGTGATCCCGTGAGCCGTAAGTACGTACGAATCACACACCCGGCATCTAAAACCTTGATCGCGGAGGGGCCTCTGGGCTGGGGGATCACGCCCTTCGAGAGCAACTACTACATCAGCCGCAAATTCCTGGTCACGGATGGGTTTCGAATCAACTATCTGCCCGGGTTATGCATTTACAAGTTTCTCTATGTCTGGCTGGATTTTGTCAGGCCGGACGGCACGCGCGTCAAGAGTCTTGGCTGGAAGTATTGGCTGCCCAATCCATTGTTTCCGTTCATATGGTTTCGGGTGGCAGTGCCGGGGTACCATCCGGAGATTGATGTAGAGAAATATGAAAAAGCCGCCTGACAGAATCACCAGTGCCATCGGCATTCAGTCCGCATTAAAGCAGGTGAAAGAGGCTGCGGGAGCCGCGATATCCGCCTCGGCGGCGGCGTAGCAACTATCCGGGAATATCTGCGCGCCGGCTTGATCGACGAGCTGCATCTCGTCATCTCGCCTGTATTAATGGGCTCCGGCGAACATCTCTGGAACGGCATCGACATGTATGCCCTGGGCTATGAATGCGCGAAGCATGTCGCGGGCGAACGCGCCATGCATGTATATCTGCGTAAGCGCGGCGACAAGTCGGGTAAGTAATCAATAAAAAATAAATTAAGGAAGCGGAAGGCAGGGAGAATGTGGCACTCGTAGCGTTCCTGAGAGGCGTCAATGTCGGCGGGCACAGGGCCTTCCGGCCCAGCGTGCTTGCGAAGCAGCTGGCGCGTTACGACGTGGTAAACATCGGCGCCACCGGAACCTTCGTGATTCGCCGACCGATTACCAAGACAAAATTCCGAGCCGAACTGGCGCGCAGACTGCCTTTCGACACTCATGTCATGATCTGCGAGGGTCGCGAACTGCTTGCCCTGGTAGCGGATGATCCGTTCCGCGAGGCGCCGAAAGGACCTGACGTGACACGTTTCGTGAGTATCATGCCCCGGCGACCGCGTAGTCTTCCCGCAATTCCTATCCGGCTGCCCGAGAAGGGCGCGTGGCTGCTGAGAATCCTGGCGGTGGAGAACCGCTTCTCATTCGGCGTGTACCGTCGGCACATGAAGGTCATCAGTTACCTGGGCATGCTCGACAAGCTGTTAGGCGTGCCGGTCACGACCCGCAACTGGAATACAATCAAGTCGGTGATGAAGGTAATACAGGACACTACGGAATAATTGACGAATAATTGGGGACACATTACGGTAGCTGATTCCGCGCAATTGGCACACGCAGAAACCGAAATGAGGGAACGCTTAATGAGAAAACTTCTGGAAGACGCTGCGCAACGCGCCATCTCTTATCTTGAAAACCTGGATTCCAGGCCGGTAACGCCCTCGCCAGAAGCGGTGGCGAAACTTTCTGTGCTAGACCAGCCATTGCCAGAGAAACCGAACAAACCCGAAGAAGCGCTGAAAATACTGGATGAAATCTGTTCACCTGCCACCATAGCGATCAGCGGGCGGCGATTCTTCGGTTTCGTGATCGGCGGCTCGCAGCCCGTGACCCTGGCCGCCAACTGGCTGGCCGGCGCCTGGGACCAGAACTCGGCCTTGTACAACGTCACACCGGCTACCGCGTATCTCGAACAGATGGCGCTGCGCTGGCTGCTGGATCTGCTGCATCTACCGCCGGAGTGCGGCGGCGGATTCGTCACCGGTGCGACGGTCGCCAACTTCTGCGCGCTGGCCGCGGCGCGCCACAAGGTGTTGAAAAATGTCGGCTGGAACGTAGAGGCCGACGGGCTGATCGGCGCACCGCCCATCACAGTGATTACCGGTGCCGAGGCCCACCCCACTTTGACCAAATCACTGGGGCTGCTGGGACTCGGGCGTAACAGAGTTATCAAAGTACCTGTGGATTCCCAGGGCCGCATGCGTGCTGATGCGCTGCCGCCCCTATCCGGTCCGACCATCGTATGTACGCAGGCCGGTAACGTGAATACCGGCGCTTTCGATCCGATCGGGGAAATCTGTGAGATTGCCCATAAGAGTGGCGCCTGGGTGCATGTGGACGGCGCCTTCGGCCTTTGGGCCATAGCGGTTCCTTCCATGACGAAACTTACTGCAGGGATGGCGAACGCCGATTCCTGGGCTACGGATTTCCACAAATGGCTGAATGTCCCCTATGACAGCGGTATCGCACTGGTGCGGGATGCGGATGCACTGCGCGCCGCCATGGCCATCACCGCCGAATATCTGCCGACCGACAGTGCGAATCGAAATCCGTCGGACTTCGTGCCGGAACTGTCACGGCGTGCGCGCGGCGTGGAAGTGTGGGCGGCGCTGCGTACACTCGGGCGCGCCGGCACCGCCGAGATGATCACACGCAACTGCCGCCAGGCGCAGCGCTTCGCGGAAGGCCTGAAAGCCGCGGGCTATGAGATCCTCAACGAGGTGGTGCTCAACCAGGTGCTGGTGTCCTTCGGTGACCCGGCCATGACCAACCGCGTGGTTGCCGAGATCCAGAAAGACGGCACCTGCTGGTGCGGCGGCACCGTGTGGCAGAGCAAGACCGCCATGCGCATCAGTGTGTGCTCCTTCGCGACCACCGACGAGGATGTGGAGCTGTCACTGAAGGCCATGCTGCGCATCGCGAGAAAGTGCAAGCAATAATAGCCATTATTGGAGAGTTGCTATGAAAGCCTATCTGACAATCAGCGGTACGATCTTCGGTCTTTTGGCCCTGTGGCATGTTTTCGAGCTGTTATCCCACTGGCGTACACTCGAATCGGATAAGTGGTTCACAGCCAGTATGTCCGCCGTCATCGTGCTGAGCGGTGTACTTTGTATCTGGGCCTGGATATTGCTGAAGCTGAACAAACGCAGGGTTGAAAAATCATCAACCGAGTCCACGCTGCACTGAGCCCGAGCTTGAAAAGACAGGCACAGTCGCAAGGAAAGCAGTCCATGTCACAGATAATCGATCTCAGCCATACGGTCGAGCACGGCATGATCACCTATAAAGGTCTGCCGGCGCCGGTGATTTGCGATTACTGGACGCGTGAATCATCCAAAACGCATTACGCGGAAGGCACCAGCTTCCAGATCGGCAAGATCGAGATGGTGGCGAACTCCGGCACCTATGTGGATTCCCCTTTCCATCGCTACGCAGACGGCAAGGACTTGTCGGAATTGCCGTTGGAATCCCTGGCGGAACTGGATGGCCTTGTGTTCCATGCGGCGATCGGTAAGCGTGCCATCGGCCCGGAGTCTTTCAAGGTTGCGGGCGTTCGCGGCAAGGCAGTGCTGGTGCATACCGGCTGGGCCAAGCACTGGCGCACGGACCAGTACTTCGAAAACCACCCATTTCTGACAGAAGCGGCGGCGCACTATCTGAAAGAGCAGGGCGCGGCGTTTGTGGGCATCGATTCACTGAACATCGACGATACCGCAGACTTGCGGCGTCCGACCCATTCGATTTTGCTGGGTGCGGACATCCCCATCTGCGAGCATATGTGCAATCTGGAGCGACTGCCGGACAAGGGCTTCCACTTGCATGCCGCGCCGGTGAAAGTGAAAAACTTCGGTACCTTTCCGGTGCGCGCCTATGCGGTCATCTGAAAGTTCGAATAATCCAGCGTCCTGTGATCTTAGTGAAATAGATCCTTCACTTTGCTGAGGAATGATCCGGAGCGCAGGTGTTTCAGGGTCCTGGTCCACTGGTCTTCCGCCAGCAGCTTTCGCGTTTCATCCGCTTCCTCTTTTTTCATCAGTTGCAGGACCCGCGTGTCTTCGTCTTCGTCCAGCCAGTAGCCGTGTTGATTCTCGCAAAACTCCATTTCCAGATCGTAGAACCTGTAATTGAATCTCTTGAGGAGGGCGCTACACTCGGGGCATTTAGCGGTCGTGGGTGTAGAACTGAAGACCAGGGTGCCCTTCGCATCATCGCCGAAGTCAAAGACCTCGTCTTCCAGTTGATTGAGTTCCTGACAATCCAGCCACATTCCTTTACAGGATTGACAGTAGTTGACCTTGATCTTGTGCCGAATTACCGGCTCCAGGTCCGAATTGCATTTAGGGCATTTCAATTTTGTCTCCGTTTCATTCAGTTTCAGATTTCAAAGGGCCTATGCGACGACTGACCACTAGCTTATGTATTAAAATTATAGCAGTATCCATTTGTCTATAGTCATGAGCTTGTCGTTTGACAAGCTTAGTAAAGTAAAGTTTCCATAAATCGAAGGTAACCACATGCGAACAGAATCCATTTTCATGCCGATGATGGCGTTGGTGGCCTGGACCTTCATCATTATGCTGTACATGGCCTACAAGCGTTGGAGCGCGGGTTTCGCCGGGCGGCTGAAGCGGGGAGAGTTCAAGGTAGGCGAATCTGCGGATGTGCCGGTTGATGTACGCCTCGCGGGTCGCAACTTCATGAATCTGTTCGAGGTACCGGTGCTGTTTTACGTGTTGTGTCTGGCTGCAGCCGTGATCCATGGCGTATCGGGAAGCCTAGTGGCCATGGCCTGGATCTATGTGGCGTTACGGGTGGTGCATTCCCTGATCCATGTGACCTACAACAAGATCATGCACCGCTTTTCCATTTATGCCCTGAGCAATTTCCTGCTGCTGGCCATGTGGGTCATGATTGCGCTGGATCTGTATCGCCAGGCATGACAGATTGAAATTCAAGGACCATTTCTCCGGCCATGCATCAGCCTATGCGGACGCACGTCCGCGGTATCCGGATGCACTGTTCACCTGGCTGGCGACACTCACGGACAACCACGACGCAGCCTGGGACTGCGGTACCGGCAATGGCCAGGCAGCCGTGGGACTGGCGGCACACTATGCCCAAATCATCGCCACCGATCCCAGCAAGCAACAGCTCGAAAGTGCATTCCCGCACGCGCGCGTGCACTACCGGATGGCGAGCGCTGAATATCCGAGCCTGGAACCACATTGCGTGGATTTGGTGACCGTGGCCCAGGCGGTGCATTGGTTCGAGCGGCCGAAGTTTTACGCACAGGTTAGTAAAGCCCTGAGACCGGGTGGGGCAATCGCCGTGTGGTGCTACAGCCTGTGTTCCATCGAACCGGCTATCGATGCATGCGTCAATGCTTTTTATTGCGGCGAAACAGATCCTTACTGGCCGCCGGAACGCGCCTTGATCGATGATGGCTACTGCACGCTTGAATTCCCGTTCAAGGAAATCCCGGTACCGGCTTTGAGCATGCAGATGCGCTGGACGCTGGAGCAATTTCTGGCTTACCTGCGCACCTGGTCGGCAGTGCAGAAATTCATCAGCAAGAACGGTCGCGATCCGGTGAACGGATTGGACATTCAACTTGGAAAACTCTGGGGTGGTTCAGGCGTGATCAAGACCGTGAGCTGGCCGTTGCATATCCGTGCGGGCTGCGCATAAGACTAACATTTGGTTATTGGTGTTCCGCATTTGATAAAAAAACATGGCGCAGTCTTTTGAGACTGCACCCTGATTAACACTCGAACAGGATTACTTGCCGTCGCCCTTGAGGCACTCGCTCATGAATGTCTTGCGTTCCTCGCCCGTGAGGTTCTTGCTCTTGGCTTCAGCATTGCAGGCTTTTATCTTTTCACGTTGCGCTGTCATGGCGCTCGTGGTTTTGTTCTTGGTCTCATTTGCCTTGGACTCGGCTTCTTTCGCTGTACTGCCTTCGGCAACTGCATCGGCCTTCATTTCATGCGTCTTGCCGCTGAGGCAATCGCTCATGAATTTCCTGTGTACATTGCCCTTCATGCCCTTGGATTGATGGGCGCAGTCAGCGAACTTTTGTTGTTGCAGAGTTTTTGGCTTGCTTTCCTGCGCAAAAGCGCTTGAAGTGAACGCAAACACACCCACAACCAGGGCAATACTCAATGGGATAATTAACGTTTTCATATTGACCTCCATGTCAAAGATATATTTGGCTGTTAAGATCCCCGAAGGGATAGAGACAGGGGGATTCTATACTAAGGGTTAATTGTTGCAAAACGGGATTAAGTCAAAAGTCACGGAATCTAACCTGCGCTTATGTACGCCTCCCCAGGCTTTCCACCGGGATACGCGCCAGCACCGCCGGTTCCGGCTGCAGAGTCGCATGTTCGATCCCGTAGGTCTTATGCAGATGTCCCTGCAGACGATGCAGAACTGGCTGCCACGCGCCCATCTCATTAATCACGATGTGCGCCGACAGGGATATCTCATTGGACGACAGGGACCAGACGTGCAGGTCATGCACGGAACGCACGCCGTCCACACCCGCCATGCTGAGTCCGATCCTGGCTAGGTCCAGTCCGGGCGGCACGCCTTCCAGTAGTACCCGGCTCGCATCTCGCAACAGCCGCAGGCCGGATATCAGGATCAGCACCGCGATGAATAACGACAGCAGTGGGTCGATTGGGAACCAGCCGGTGAAATAAATCACGATGCCGGCGATCAGCGCGGCCAGTGAACCCAGCATGTCACCCAGGACATGCAGCAACGCGGCACGCACATTCAGGGAATTACCGCCGTGTTGCAGAACCTTGTAGATGACGATATTGATGATGAGACCGAGTGTACCGATGATCATGACCACGCGCGCGTGCACTACCGGCGGGTGCCGGAAGCGCATGATGGCTTCCGCGACGATGGCCGCTGCGATCGCTAGCATCAACAGGGTGTTCACGAGCGCCGCCATGACTTCCATGCGACCAAATCCATAGGTATGGCGCTCGGATGCCGGTCTGAGCGCGATCCACGCGGCCAGCAGGGCGATGCCCAGGGCTACGCCGTCGGTAGCCATGTGGCCCGCGTCCCCCAACAGCGTCAGAGAATGTGACCAGACACCAGCGATGGCTTCCACCACGGCAAAGCCGAGCGTCAGCAGCAGCGCCAGCAGGAACGCGCGGATAGCACCGGGGGTCGAGTGCATCAGGGGATGATTGTGATCGCCCACGCCGCGCTCAGGATTTTTCCGTCGGCAGCCCGGCCGCAGCCCAGGCGCTGTAGCCCCCGGCCAGATTGCTGACGTGTTTGTAGCCAAGTTCCTGCAGCGAGACCGTGGCCAGCGCTGAGCGCCCGCCGCCTTGGCAATTAACCACGATCTCTGTGTTGCGGTCATAGAGCGACGGGTGCTGATCTATTTTGAATTCCAGCAGACCGCACGGGATGTTGATCGCCCTGGGGATATGGCCGGCGGAATATTCGTGCGCCTCGCGGACATCCAGGATTATGACTTTGCCGAGCTGCTTGGAAACATCTTGCGGCGTGACTTCGCGGATTTTGCTTTTGGCTTTGGAGACCAATTCAGCAGTGGTAGTCATGTTTGCTCTCCTTCGTGATTAGAGCACGCGGGGTAGCGTCTGCCAGACGATATAGATGCCCATCAGCACCAGGAACACTCCGAACAGCTGCTTGAGCTTGTGATGTGGCATACGCCCGGAAATCTGGTGGCCGGCAAAACTGCCGAGCACGCCCACCAATATGAACAGCACAATAATACTCCAGCTCATGTGCAGGCCATGGGTGGAGATCGAAAGCAGGTCGCGGATGAAGCCGGTTAACGATGCCAGCATGATGATCACCAGACTGGTGGCCACCGCCTGGCGCATCATGAGCCTGCCGAGGATCACCAGCGCCGGCACGATCAGGAAGCCGCCACCGACACCCACCACGCCCACGATGATGCCTACACCCAGACCGCTGAGCATGATCTTCCAGTCCGCGTGACGCACCGTCGGATCAGGATTGAGCGCGGGCCGGCGCAGCATCACCACGGCCGCTGCTAGCATCACCGCGGCGAAGATCAGCAGCTGCATCGCACCCGGCATGAATTCCCCGATCCATGCGCCCGTCCAGGCACCCAGCATGTCGGGCAGGCCGAACAACAGCACGAATCGCCATTGCACCAGCCGCTGCCAGGCGTAGGGCACGGCGCCCACGAGGCTGATACCACCGACGATGCCCAGCGAGCTGGCGATGGCGAGCTTGTCCGGCATATGCATCAGATACAGCAGCACCGGCACTGTGAGGATCGAGCCTCCGGAACCCAGCAGCCCGAGGGTCAGTCCGATGAGCACCGCGCCGAGGAGGGCAAAGAACATCAGCGATTCTTATTGAATATTTCGGGATTAGGCGCAACAGTATATAGAATAGATATTTACAGAGGCTCTGAGTGAAGCCATGTCAGTAGCAATCACTACATTCTTCCACAAGCTTTCATCCACCTTTTCCTACGTGGTGGCCGATGCCGCTATCTCTCGTGCCGCCATCATTGATCCGGTCCTGGATTATGATGCTGCCACCGGCCGTACCGGTACGGCCTCTGCTGATGCGATCATCTCGCATATACGCGAAGCAAAGCTGACGCTCGATTGGATCCTAGAAACCCACGCACACGCGGACCATGTAAGCGCTGCGCAGCACATAAAGAAAGGACTCGGCGGAAAGATCGCCATCGGTGAAGGTATTGGGCAAGTGCAGGCCAGCTTTGCAACACTCTTTAATATTGCCTCCCAGGTACCCAGTGACGGCAGCCAGTTCGATCATCTCTTCAAAGACGGCGAAACCTTCCGTATCGGCGATCTGGAAGCGCGTGTCATGACCACGCCCGGGCACACCAGCGACAGCCTCACCTATGTGATCGGTGACGCAGCCTTCGTGGGCGACACGCTGTTCATGCCGGATTCCGGTACTGCCCGTTGCGATTTCCCCGGCGGCGACGCCGGCCGGCTCTACGATTCCATCCGCAAGATTCTTTCATTGCCGGATTACACGCGCCTGTTCATATGCCATGACTATGCTCCGGGTGAACGCGAATACAAAAACGAGACTACGGTGGCAGAGCAGAAGCGCGCCAATATCCACGTGCATGATGGCGTGTCCCGCGAGCAGTACATCGCATTGCGCATTGCTCGGGACAAGACCTTGAATGTGCCAGCCCTGCTACTGCCCGCCGTGCAGATCAATATCCATGCAGGCGTTTTGCCGACGCCAGAAGCCAACGGCGTAAGCTATCTGAAAATTCCCCTCAATAAATTCTAAGGCGGACGCGCAAGCAGTGCGTGTGCACATCACGACGGGCTTGGACGCAATAAAAAAAGCGCTGCCTTGTTACAGGCGGCGCTTGGGTCTCCCGGTCTCGCCGTGCTTATTTCACCAGCAGCGGGATGATCAGCAATGCCACATGGCCGTGGCACCGAACAGATACGACACCATCGCGCCGATGAACAGGCCGATGATCACTATGTAATCCGACAGATCAAAGGTAAAGGATTTGCCGAGCGCCGCGGGGTTGTGAGTGTAGTCCGCGAACAGCTCCACCGCGGCTAGTGCCGCCGAACCCATGTATGGATGAACGCACATCACCATGCGGGCAGAATGGCATTTGCGAAGTGATTATTGAGCAAGGTTAAAAACGGTGGCATTCTCGCGTTTACATACGCTGTCAAGGAAATCAATGAGTTCGTTGGCGTGATTGTCCGTCAGCGCGGATAAATCATGGTCGCCCGCCAGAATCGAAAGACGAACCCGATCGTCGGGCCGCTGGGCGTAAATGGCCAGCGCGTCCTCTACCGGTATGGTGGTGTCATCAGCACCATGGACCAGCAACACCGGACAGTGAATTTTGCGGATCGTATTGCGTGGAGCAATATCGGCAAAACGGTGCCCAATGACGCGCTGTACATTGCGTAGCACGTACCAGCCAAACGGAACATAGGGAACGTGACGCTTCGCTAGAAATCTGCGCATCATGGTTTGCGGATCGGCGAAAGCCGCAATGCTCACTACCCCCGCCAAATCGCGCCGCCTCGACGCGGTCAGCAGAACCGCGCTTGCGCCCACGGAATGGCCCAGGGCGGCGAGTCTGCGGGCATCGGCATCGGGTTGAAGTGCCAGCCAATCAAGGGCGTGATCCAGGTCTTCAGCAAAGCGCGGCAGGGAGGAAAAATTGTCGGTATCGCTGCGACCATGGTTCCGTGAATCGAACAGCAGAACAGCATAGCCAGCCTTATACAAGGGTACTGCCAGTGGCAGCATCATTTCAGCGTTACCTCCCCAGCCATGCAACACTGCTACTGCGGGGGCACACCCATCCCCTGGTGCTGGGATGAACCAGCCAAACAGATGTCGGTGATTCCGGGTCGGAATCGAGACTTCCCGATAGGTCAAACAATACTTTTGCGGCGTGTTCCGCTCCAGGCTGCGCGGTGCCCGAAAGCCGATGCGAATAAGCCAATGCAAGACAATTATCATCACAGTAACGATGAGCAATATGACAGTTGCGGTAATCACGATCGGTGTATGTTGACCTCTAAGTTGTGGTGCCGTGTCAGCGATGCTGGCGATAATGAAGATTGGACGGCATGTTTAAAATACCAGCACTTACATACCGCGCGCGTTCATGCAGGTGCTGCGTACGCCCACCTCTGCGCCATGTCGCGGCACCGCCTGCAGCATCTGCTCGACATTGTATTAGCCTTGCGGGATCTGCTGTCGTATTTTAGTGCAGAGCGCTGCATCGCCCATCAGGAACACCCGCACCTCCCCGGGCTTATGCCTCTCCAGCGCTCCGGCAAAACGCAAACCGTTATAGGTGAGCTCCGATCCATAGGGCGGGTCGTTGAGAATAAACAGGGTAGCGTTCGCAGCCATGCGGTCACTTCTCATCAGATGTATGCCAGATGTATGCCGAATCATAAGCACATTCCGAGAATTCGGCTCCGGGATTGCCTCAAGTCTGTCTCTGAGCTGGCTGCCGTGCGATGATCTGAATTAGGACATTACATTGCGAGGCTTACCGCCCTGCAGGCCGTGTTACGTCCGCAGCCGATCCCGGACCCGCAGGAGTTTCGCCCGCACTTCACGCGCAAGTTTCTCAATGCCGGGTCTGTTGACGAGACTGAGTACCGCCACCGGGTCCATGAACGCCACCGTCACATCATCGTTCTGCTCCTCCCTCACCACCACGTTGCATGGCAACAGCAGGCCGATATCAGGATCGGCTTCCAACGCCTGATGGGCGAGCGGCGGATTGCAGGCGCCGAGAATGATGTAAGGACGGTGGATTACACCGAGTTTCTTCTTGAACGTCGCCTGCACATCGATTTCGGTGAGTATGCCGAAGCCCTCGGTCTTGAGCGCTTCGGTCACGCGGGTGACGGCCTGCGCATAGTTGTCTTTCACAATCACGCTGAATGCATACATGCTACTGCTCCTCTGGACTATTCGTGGAAAGCGACCGCTTCAAGCGCTACCTGTCACCTCAGCGGTAGCCCCGTGTTCCACCGGCAGTCCGGCCCGCCGCCATTCGGACACGCTCTCTTCGAGACGGCGCACCCGGTAGTGATGTCGGCGCAGCATGCGCATGGCGTCGAGCGCTAGCAGGCAATATGGGCCGCGGCAGTACACGACAATTTCGCGTTCCTGCGGAAGCCGTGACATTTCCCTGCGCAACGCCTCCAGCGGGATGTTGACCGCTCCCGGCAGATGCGCCGCGGCATATTCTTCCTCGGGTCGCACATCCACGATGACCACTGCGCGACCGGCGGAAAGTTTTGCCAATTCGCCCATGCTGACAGGGGGCAACTCATCATGGGCGCGCAACTGCTGGTTGACGATCTTCTCCACGCTCGCCAGGCTCGCTTCCGCCAGCTTGCCGATGTTGAGCACCAGCGCCGAAACCTCGTCGCTCGCCAGCCGGTAGATGCGCCGGCGGCCGTCACGGCGTGTAAACACCAGTCCCGCGTGCTTGAGGCGCTGCAAGTGCTGGGAGGTGCTGGCCACCGATAAACCGAGCAAGCCGGACAGGGTTTCCACGTCACGTTCACCCTGTGCCAGCAGTTCCAGCAGCGCCAGGCGCGAGCCGTGCGCCAGAGCGTCTGCGATTACCGCGAACTGGGCGAAGAGAGTCTGGCGTGTTTCCCGTGTTGACACCTGTCGTCTCAGTGGTTAATATTCAATTAATAAATTGAATATTAGATTATTATCCAGACCGGGTCAATGCCTATGTATGAAGTATATTCCGCCCGCCGGTTTCCGTCCGCACCCTGGTGTCGCCGCTGGCTGCTGGGAACCTTGCTGGTTGCGGTGATGACGTGCGGTCAGGCTGCCGTCCCCGAGGCCGTCAATTTCCAGCAAGCCGTGCGTCTCGCGCTCACGGCCAACCCGCGCGCCCTGGCGAGCACCGCCCAGGTGCAGGCTGCCCGCGCCGGGGTGACGGAGGCCCGCGGCCGAGCCCTGCCGCAGCTCGGCCTGGTGCTCAATGCCGCCCGCAGCGACAACCCCCTGAACGTATTCGGTTATCGTCTGGCCGAGAGTAGCGCCACCTTCGCGGACTTTGGCTTGGGCGAGTACACCGGACCCGGTTCCGTGAACACCGCCCCGACGGCGCTCAATGTGCCCGGATATGCCAACAACTACGACACCGGGGTGGTGTTAAGCATTCCCCTGTTCGCGGGCGGTGCGGATCAGGCGCATATAAAGGAGTCCCACGCCTTGCTGGCCGCCGCCCAGCAGGGCGATGCCGCGGCCCGGGCGGGCCTCATTTATGAGGTATTGCAGGCCTATGCCGGCGTGCGCGCCACCCAGGAACTGGCTGCCGCGGCACGCCAGGCCCTGGCAGCGGCACAGGCCTATGCCGGTACGGCCGCATCCCTCTACCGGCAGGGTATCGTCATCGAGAGCGATGTGCTGCTGGCCAAGGCCCATGCGGAATCGGCCCGGGCGGCGCTGTCCGCCGCCGAGGCCGAAGCGCAGAACCAGCTGGATGCGTTCCGTATGCTCATCGGCCGGCCTGACAGTGATCTTGTCCCGGGACTGGCGGTGGAGATGCCGGCACCTGCCGGCACGTTGCTCACACTGGAAGATCAGGCGCTTGCCCATAACCCGCAACTGCTCGCCATGCGTTCGCGGAAGGTGGCGGGTGAAGCCGCCACGGGGGCCGCCCGTGCCGCCTATTGGCCGCAGGTGAATTTGGTACTGCGCCACGACTGGAACGCCGACAGCCTGGCACTGCGGGCGCCATCCAACACCGTCATGGCGCTGTTTTCCTGGCAGATATTCAATTCCGGCGCCCAGTACGGCGCACTGCAACGCGCTGAGGCGGAACAGCGCCGTGCCGCCGCCCAATACCAGGCGACGGCCGACGCTATCCGTCTTGCCGTGGACCGGACATTCCGCGGTGCGGAAACCGCCGCCCTGCAGGCGCAGGCCAGCGATCTGATCGCCGGACAGGCCAGGCAGGCGGCGCATCTTCTCAGTCTGCGCTACGCACAGGGGCTCACCACACTTGCCCAGCTCCTGGACGGCCAGGCGCGTCTCGATGCCGCCCGCGCCGGACGTGTGCAGGCGCACTACGACGCGCTGCTCGCCCGGGCGCGCTTGCGCCTGCTGACCAATGAATTGGATACGGCGCCCGCCACATCACCTTCTGCCGATGAGGCTACTACAAAGGATCAAGGTAACTGACATGAAAGCCCTAGCGTTCTTTATCGTCGGCCTCGCGCTGGCGCTGCTTACCGCCTGCTCCCGCGGTCGCCCGGGCGAAACCACTGCGGGTGCGACGGTGCGCGCGGCGGTGATTACCGTCACTGTCGCGCCGCTCGCACAGAGCGTGAGTGTGCCGGGCGTGGTCATCGGCAGCGAACACGCGGAGCTTGCATCCAGCGCCGGCGGGCGCGTGACGCGCGTGTACGTGAGCGCCGGTCAGCGGGTGGCGCGCGGCGCGCGGCTCGTGGACGTGGATCCCGCTGCGGGTCGTGCGGCACTGGCACAAGCGCAGGCCCAGGATGCGGCCGCACGCGCCGCGGCGCAACAGGCGGCACACGATTTCAAGCGCTATCAGGCGCTCTATACCGAGCACGCAGTTTCGCCCCAGGAATTCGAGGAGATGCAGCATCGCCATGCGACTACTGCGGCGGCGGCACAAGCGGCGGATGCGGCACTCGACGCCGCCCGTGCCGCCCTCGGCTACGCTGAGTTGCGCGCGCCGTTTGCCGGCGTGGTGGCGGCGAAGAACGTGCGCAGCGGCGATTTCGCCGCGCCCGGCTCGCCCCTTATCGTACTGGATGGCGGCAGGCCGCAGGTGGAGACCCGGGTAAGCAGCGAGATGTTGCGCGAAATCAAACCAGGTGATCGCGCCGAAGTGGACATTGACGGTCACAACTTGAGCGGTACGGTGATCGAACGGGTCACGGCTGCTGATCCCGTCACCCATACTCATCTCGTCAAGCTCGCGTTGCCGCAGAGTGCCGCCGTGAACAGCGGTGCCTACGCCAGCGTGAGTTTTGTGGTAGGTAGTCATGCGGCACTCGCGGTACCGGATACGGCGGTGATAGAGCGCGCCGGTCTCACGGGCGTGTTCGTGGTGGATGACAAAAACCGTGCGCATTTCCGCATGGTGCGCGTCGGCAGCGCGCGCGGCGGATTCAGCGATATCCTCGCCGGCCTGGCTGCCGGCGAGCGGGTGGTGGTGGCGCCCGGCGCGGAGATGGGCAACGGCACCCGGGTGCAGCCGGAGCCGGGAGATGGCTGAGGCACACGACCGACATGCCCTGAACCCCGCCGGCAGGCTTGCCAAAGCGTTCCTGCATTCCAAGCTCACGCCACTCATCATGCTGGCAGCGACGCTCTTTGGCGTGATGGCCATCCTATTTACGCCGCGCACCTACAATCCGGACATCGTGGTGCCGGTGGTGAATATCTCCGTGAGCCGCCCCGGCAGCAACGCTGGGGAGATGTTCGACCAGGTGGTACGGCCTCTCGAGGCATTGATGGCTGCCATCCCCGGCGTGGACCATACCTACGGTTATGCGCGTGACGATCTGGCCATGGTTACGGTGCGCTTCAAAGTGGGTGAGGACGAAGAGAAGAGTCTCGTCAAGGTTTACAGTCAGCTCGACAGTAACCTGAACCGCATGCCGCCGGGCGCGCATCCGCCGCTGGTGCAGTCGGTGAGTCTCTACGACGTGCCGTTGGTCACGCTCACACTGAGTTCATCGCAGTACAGTGCACTGCGTCTGCGCGAGATCGCCGCCCATATTCTGGAGCAGCTGCGCAGTGTGCCGGGAGTGGGCAAGACCTGGATCGCCGGTGCGCCACCGTCGGCGGTGCGGGTGTGGCTGGAGCCGGACAAGCTCGCCGCCTACCGCATTCCGCTGCAACGCATCATCCAGGCCCTGGTCACCAACAACGTGGCCATGAATGCAGGCAACCTGGTAGGTGACAACCGCGAGACACCGTTGCGGGTGAGCGCAGAGCTGTTGAATCCCGATGATGTGGGCAGCATCATGGTGGGCGAGTGGCGGGGTCGGCCAGTGTTTCTGCGGGATGTGGCGCGCATCGAGAGCGCCCCCGCAAGCGATGCGGTGCATTCCCTGTTGGCCTTCGGTCCGGCGGCGGGCGCTGGCCGATCGGTGGGCCAGCCCGAGCCGGCGCTGACCCTCGCCATCGCCCGCCAGAAGGGCAGCAACGGCGTGACCGTAGCGGACGTGGTGCTCACCCGTCTCAAGGCCATCGAGAGGAGCGCCTTGCCGGAAGGCGTGACCGTGACGGTGACACGCAACTACGGCGCCGATGCCAATGATGCCGTCAACACCCTCCTGGAGCACCTCGGCATTTCCATACTTGCGGTGGTGGCGATCCTGCTGGTGTTTCTCGGCTGGCGCGAGGCTTCGGTGGTAACGCTCTCGATTCCGCTGATCCTGTTCGTGGTGCTCGGCATCGGCTGGCTGGCAGGCCAGACCATCAATCGCATCACCCTGTTCGCCTTGATCCTGTCGCTCGGCCTGCTGGTGGATGACAGCATCGTGGTGATCGAGAACATTCACCGCCATCTGCACCATCACCCGCAGCGTAATTTCGGCCGGCTGGTGGTGGCAGCCGCCAACGAAATCGGCAAGCCCACCATCATCGCCACCTTCACGGTGATTCTGGCGCTCATCCCCATGGCCTTTGTCACCGGCATGATGGGACCGTTCATGGGGCCCATCCCTTTCAACGCGCCCATCGCCATGCTCACCTCGCTCGTCATCGCTTACACGGTGGTGCCCTATGTGGCTTACCGCTGGCTGAAGACCAAGGCGCGCGGCGTGATGGATGAGACCATGAAACCGAGCTTGGAAGAGCGCGGTGTCGCGCCCCAGGACTGGCTGCACCGGCTGTACATCCGCCTGTTCCGGCCACTCATGCAATCCCGGCGCAGGCGACGCATGTTCCTGCTGGCGGTGGCGGCGCTGCTGCTGCTGGTGATGCTCCAGCCGCTGTGGCAATTCATCCGTCCCGGCGGCGTCAACGGTCCGTTGAGCGCGCTCGGCGTCGAACTCAAGATGCTGCCCGACGATAACGTGGATACCTTTCTGGTGGAGGTTGACACCCGTGCCGGTACCGCGCTGGAGGAAACCGGGAGGGTGGCAGGCGCGGTGGGCCAGGTGCTCGCACGCGACCGCTACGTGAAGGATTACCAGACTTTTCTCGGCGCAGCGGCACCGGAGGATTTCGCCGCCATGGTGCGTGGCGATGCGCTGCGTTACGGCGGCAGCTTCGCCCAGATCCGAGTGAACCTGCTGAGCAAGCATGACCGGTCCGCAGGCTCGCATGCCATCGCCCAGCAGCTCTATGTGGCGCTCGCTCCGGTGCGCGCGCAGTTTCCGCACGCGCGCATCAAGATTCTCGAGACGCCGCCCGGACCACCGGTACGTTCGCAGATGATGGCAGCGGTGTACGGACCCGACTACGCGGTGCAACGGCGCATCGCCGGGGTCATCCGCCGGGACATCTATCCGCGTACCTACGGCATAGTCAACGTTGATGATTCCGTCGGTCATGACGTGCGTGCGTACCGCGTGCTGGTGGAGCGGGACGCAGCGACCCTCGCCGGTCTCTCGCCTGCCGCGGTGGCGGAGGACGTGCGCGCCTACTTCGCCGGCGTCACCATGGGCAGCGTGCACGCGCCGGGCGCGCGCGAACCGCAGGACATTATCCTGCGTCTGCCGGTTGCCGCGCGCGACAACCGCGCGGCACTCGCGAACCTCTATCTGCTGAATTCCCGGGGCCAGCCGGTGGTGCTCTCCAGCATCGCGCGCATCGAGCCGGTGATCCAGGACAAGCCCATCTATACCCGCGACCAGCATCCGGTGGTGTATGTCACCGGCGACATGCTGCACTCGAGCCCGGTGTACGGCGTGGTGAGCGTGACTCAGGCGCTGGATGGGCTGAAGTACGCGGCCGGTGTCCCGCTCAGTGTCGGCAATCTGGGCTTCCGCGACTCCCAGCCCCACGATCTCGGTCATTACCAGCTTTTCTGGCTCGGCGAGATGCGTCTCACGCTGGATGTGTTCCGGGATCTGGGCACCGCCTTCATGGGTGCGCTGCTGCTCATCTATCTGTTGCTGGTGGGTTATTACCGCTCGTTCTTCATGCCACTGGTAGTGATGGGCGCCATCCCGCTTACCCTGATCGGTGTGTTTCCCGGTCACTGGCTCATGCATCAACCATTCACCGCCACCTCCATGATCGGCGTCATCGCACTGGCCGGCATCGTGGTGCGCAATTCACTCCTGCTCATTGACTTCATCGTCGAGCGCCGCCACCACGGTTACACACTGGAGGCGGCGGTGATGGAGGCCGGTGCAGTGCGAATGCGGCCGATCCTGCTCACGGCACTCGCCATTATTCTGGGTTCGGCGGTGATGCTTTCGGACCCGGTGTTCGGCGGCCTCGCCATCTCGCTGATTTTCGGCGCTTTCGCTTCCACGGTGCTTACGTTATTTGTGATTCCGCTGGCCTATTTCGGTTGGCAGCGGCGCATCGCCGTGCGCCATGCGGCGCACTGAAAGCTTTCTTCAATCTGACAAGTCAAGGAGAATTCACATGACCACTGAACGTTTCATCCGCATCTTCGCCGGCGCCGTGGTGCTGGTTACGCTGGCCATCGGCGTACGGCAGAGCCCGATCTTCGTGAGCGGTTATTTCCTGTGGCTCACGGCTTTTGTGGGCGCCAATCTTTTCCAGAGTGGCTTCACGCGTTTCTGTCCGCTGGAGATCGTGCTGAAAAAGGCCGGTATGAAATCCGGCAGCACGCTCAACTGATCGGATCCTTGCGCGGGAACGGTTTCCCGAATAGGCGTTGGCGGGACTCCGGCTCTCAGGCCCGTTCTGCAGGCCGCTGTGGGCTTTGCCGCGGCAGCAGCGCGAGAAACGCCTGTACTGCGGGCGGCTGATCTTGAGCCCCGCCACGCGGAGGAAGTCACGCCCTTCATGTGGACCGTGGTGATTTTTCTTGCCGACTTCGGCGGGTTGGCGGTGAGTCTGCATCCCAAAATATAAAGTCACGGTGCCCGGCTACCATCACTGACGCGGCCTTACGTCCTTGTGCCATGAATACGCTGAATAAATCGGAGTTTCCCTGTCCCGGGCGCCAACCCTTAAAAAGTACTACCTTATAATATTGACTTACATTATAATAACTAGCGTACTTTTCCAGTATAGGATACAGGAGAGAATGTGAATACCTATATGACCATTAAGGGCCAGATCGTGATCCCTTCACGAATCCGGCGGAAACTCGGCATGAAGCAGGGCACCCGCGTCCAGGTGGAGCTGGATGAGCCGGGCCAGCGGGTCATCTTGGTGCCCATCACGCGCGAATATATCCAGGGTCTTCGCGGAAAATACAAGGGCAAAGGCCTGCTGAAGGCGCTGGCTGCGGAAAAGAAACGAGAAAGGGATATCTGATGGCGCGCAAACCCAAAGCAATAGTGCTCGATTCCTGGGCCGTGATCGCCTATCTGGAAGACGAAAAGTCGGGGCAGGCCGTGGCTGAGTTTCTTTCCGAGGCTGGCGAACATGGCACACCGGTTCTGATGTCAGTGGTCAATGCGGGCGAGGTCTGGTACATCTTGGCCCGGGAAGTGTCGGAAACGGAAGCCGATAAAGCTATCCATGAACTCAGACAGCTTGGGATTGAATTCATGACGGTTGAGTGGGAGCTGGCGCGGGTGGCCGGGAGCTTCAAGGCCAGATATCGCATGTCCCTCGCCGATTGCTTTGCTGCGGCCCTAGCCAAGAGCCACAAGGCTGAATTAATAACTGGTGACAAGGAATTCAAGCAGGTGGAATCTGAAGTTCAAGTTCGGTGGGTGTAGCGGTGGATTGAATCCGAATCGCTAGAGTTGTGCTTCCAAAAATACAAAGTTCCGGTGAATATCCAGATATTTTCTCTGGCCACTGCTGAATTTCCCAACATTCATAGCACGATCGACTGGTATCCCCATCCTCTGTAGCGAAAGTTGATGTGCTACCGGGGAAACCATTAGCGTGCCGTCATTGTCAAAAGAAATAAATCCCCGGTCGAAGAGATGATCAATAATTGGTGTTAGTAATAGGCCATTTTCACCATCCAGCCGCTCATCATTAGAGCTGTCCCGCCACGGTTTGCAATGACTTGCCATCAGGTGCTCGGCTCTTTCGACTTTTGTAATGCGGCAGGCATGCTCGATCAGCGATACGCGCTGCTTGAATACGCCTTGGCCGCGGCGAGCCAGCACCAAGGCAGAACGTTCGGTACTTGGAATTCTTGTGTCCGATTCGATTTCTTGCCTGATGTGATCCTCCCAGCTCTCCACATCACTGGGGCTTTTTGGAACATACCCCGGAGCTGAATCTTCAGCCCGTTCTCGGAATCGCCGCCCTTCAAATCCGATGAGGCTTATGAGTTCCTCGGCCAAGGGCAGTTCAACTCATGTCAAGTAAACGGCTTGGTTGCCGCGCCCTGATTCCTGAAGAGGCGAATAGCGCTGTGGGAGATAAGGGCGCAGCTGGTCAATATGATCCGCTGGTTTGATGTGATTTTCGAGGATGGTGAAGTCCACATCAACATGCCAGCCTATCTGATTCCAATTTGGTCCGGCAGTCCACAAATTCCGGTGGCTTGGGAGTTTCTCGTGCGTAACTTGTTGCAATTCCGAGCGCTCTTATAAAGGTGCCTTCAAATGAGAAAATCAGATCGCCAGGAGCAACTTCTCGCATTGATTCATAGAATCGATTGATTGAGCCATCCGATTTACGTTTGGGCGACCACAGATAGCCACCGCGAACCTCGTGGCCGGACGTCTGATTCTGATTGACCCACCAGAATTGCATGTCGAATGCGGCACCTCTTGGTATCGGCCGGTAATTCTAGCCCTTCTACTAGCGCCAGAGGATTCTTGATAAGGTAACGCCGCCTGGCGGCGTTACCTGTCGTGAACAGCTCGCGGCCGGGTCGACCGCTCCCACGAGTGGGAGCGGCAACCCTCGCCGCGATTCCTTATTTCACTAACAACGGAATTATCAGCAAGGCCACAATATTGATGATCTTGATCAACGGGTTGATGGCCGGACCCGCGGTGTCCTTGTAGGGATCGCCGACGGTGTCGCCGGTGACCGCCGCCTTGTGGGCATCGGAGCCCTTGCCGCCGAAGTTGCCGTCCTCGATATACTTCTTGGCGTTGTCCCAGGCGCCGCCGCCGGTGGTCATGGAGATAGCCACGAATAATCCGGTGACGATGGTGCCGACCAGCACACCGCCCAACGCCTGCGCACCCAGGAAAATACCCACGACGATGGGCACCAGGATCGGCAGCAGCGAGGGGATGATCATCTCCTTGATGGCCGCTTTGGTGAGCATGTCCACGGCACGCGAGTAATCCGGCTTGGCTTTACCGGTCATGATGCCGGGGATTTCCTTGAACTGGCGGCGCACCTCGTTCACCACAGAGCCGGCTGCGCGGCCCACGGCTTCCATGGCCATGGCACCGAACAGATACGGCACCATACCGCCGATGAACAGCCCGATGATCACCCGGTAATCCGACAGGTCAAATGTATAGGATTTGCCGAGCGCCGTGAGATTGTGGGTGTAGTCCGCAAACAGCACCACGGCCGCCAGCGCCGCTGAGCCGATGGCATAACCCTTGGTCACCGCCTTGGTGGTGTTGCCGACCGCATCCAGCGGGTCGGTGACCGCACGCACTTCCTTGGGCAGGTTCGACATCTCGGCGATGCCGCCGGCATTGTCGGTGATGGGGCCGTAAGCATCCAGTGCCACGATCACGCCGGTCATGGACAGCATGGTGGCGGCGGCGATGGCGATGCCGTACAGACCCGCAAACGCATAGGCGACGCCGATGCTGATGCAGATGGCGATCACCGGCAGCGCGGTGGCTCTCATGGATACGCCCAGACCGGCGATGATGTTGGTGGCGTGGCCAGTGGTGGAGGCTTGGGCGATGTGGCGCACCGGCTTGAACTGGGTGCCGGTGTAATACTCGGTGATGGCCACCAGTACCACGGTCAGCACCGGACCGACCACCGCGGCGCCGAACATGCTCAGCGCGCTGTATTGCGGCATATCCGCCATTAGCCAGCGGCCCACAAAATAGAAACCGACGATGGAAAGGACCGCCGCCACGATCACGCCGGTGTACAGCGCGTTCATAATCTTGCCGCCCTGCTTGCCGCGCACAAAGAAGGTGCCGATGATGGAAGCGATGATGGACACGCCGCCCAGCACCAGCGGATAGATAACCGCGTTATCACCCAGCACATTGTGCATGAGGCCGCCCAGCAGCATGGTCGCCACCATGGTGACGCAATAAGTCTCGAACAGATCTGCGGCCATGCCGGCGCAGTCGCCTACGTTGTCTCCGACGTTGTCGGCGATCACCGCCGGGTTGCGTGGATCGTCCTCGGGGATGCCGGCTTCCACCTTGCCCACCAGATCGGCGCCCACGTCGGCGCCCTTGGTGAAGATACCGCCGCCGAGACGCGCGAAGATCGAGATCAGCGAAGCGCCGAAGGCCAGACCGATAAGCGCGTGCAGCGCCGTGTCCTCGCCGATAATGTGGCTCAGGATCAGGTAATAACCGGATACACCCAACAGCGCCAGGCCTGCGACCAGCATGCCGGTGATGGCGCCGCCGCGGAACGCGACCTTGAGCGCCGCCTTCACGCCATGGCGCGCGGCTTCCGCGGTGCGCACGTTGGCGCGTACCGAGATGTTCATGCCGATGTAACCGGTGGCACCGGAGAAGATGCTGCCGATGGCGAAGCCGATGGCGGCCCACCAGTTGTGCAACACGAAACCGATGAGCAAGAGCAGCACCACACCGACGATGGCGATGGTGCGGTACTGGCGGTTGAGATAGGCTTTGGCGCCCAGCTGGATGGCCGCCGCGATTTCGCGCATGCGCTCGTTGCCCGCGGGTTGTTTTAGCACCCAGCCCACGGCCAGGATGCCATACAGAATCGCGAGCCCACCGCAGGCCAGCGCGAACCATAAACCATATTCAATTGTCATGTACGAATCTCCCAGTGTTGAAGCATGGTTTCGTGAAAGTAATCAAACTTTGAATTCGGCCTTGAGTTTTTTGGGCACTGCAATATTTTTGAGTACGATATATTGCGGCATGCCGTTCTTGTAAGGCGGATAGTCCTCGCCCTGGATCAGAGGTGCAAGATAACGCCGGGCTTTGGCGGTGATACCAAAGCCATCTGCGCTGATGAAATCCCGCGGCATGAATTTTTCTTTGTTGGCCACGTCCGTGAGCCGGGCGACGCCGATGCTCCATTTATAGGGCTTGTCGGATTTGCGCACGATCGTGGGCATGACCGCATTCTGTCCCTTGAGCGCCAGTTCCACCGCGGCCTTGCCCACGGCGTAAGATTGGGCCACGTCCAGCTTGCTGGCGAGGTGGCGCGCGGAGCGCTGCAGATAATCTGCCAATGCCCAGTGGTATTTGTAATTGAGTTTCTCTTTCACCAGATTGGCGATGACGGGCGCCACGCCCCCCAATTGGGTGTGGCCGAATGCATCCCGGGTACCGGCTTCCGCCAGGAACTGGCCATCGGCGCTGCGCACGCCTTCCGAGACCACGATCACGCAATAACCGTCGCGGTCGTAGCTGTCTTTGACCTTATTAAGGAAGGCCGACTGGTCGAAGCTGATTTCCGGAAACAGAATGATGTGGGGCGCGTCGCCTTCCCGCTCCTGAGCGAGTCCGGCGGCCGCGGCGATCCAGCCCGCATGCCGGCCCATGACCTCCATGACGAATACTTTGGTGGACGTCTTAGCCATGGACGCCACATCCAGGGCGGCTTCCTTGATGGACACCGCCACGTATTTGGCTACTGAGCCGAAGCCTGGACAGCAATCGGTCACCGCCAAGTCGTTATCCACGGTCTTGGGTATGTGGATGGCCTGTACCGGATAACCGAGCTTTTCGGAAAGCTGCGAGACCTTGAGGCAAGTGTCGGCGGAATCGCCGCCGCCGTTATAGAAGAAATAGCCGATGTTATGGGCGCGGAACACCTCGATCAGGCGTTCATACTGGAGGCGATTCTGTTCCAGACCCTTGAGCTTGTAGCGGCAGGAGCCGAAGGCACCGCCGGGGGTGTGTCTCAGGGCGGCGATGGCCTTGAGACTTTCCTTGCTGGTATCGATCAGGTCTTCGGTGAGCGCGCCGATGATGCCGTTGCGGCCGGCATAGACTTTGCCGATGCGCGACTTATGCCGGCGGGCCGTCTCGATGACGCCGCAGGCGCTGGCGTTGATGACGGCGGTTACACCACCCGACTGGGCATAGAAAGCATTGCGTTTGGAGGCCATGGTTTGAAAAGCCCTGGGTTTTCTTGCGGTGGCTTGCCCCGCGAGCAGCCCGGCATTGTAGCGGGGCGCGGGGGAATTGCAAAAATCCGCCTGCCGATAGTGGGAAAAATCCTGTCAAGTTCATGGAAAATACCCCGGATGCGTTGACGTTACCGGGATCAACGGTTACTTTACCGCCTGCCCGAAGGGCCGCTGGCCGGAATCCCTGAATGTTGTGCTTTTCACGGCCCTATAACTCCAAACGAGACGCCACATGAGATTAGTGCTGCTCGGAGCGCCTGGTTCCGGCAAAGGGACCCAAGCCAAGAAACTGGCGGTGAAATACCGCATCCCGCATATCTCCACGGGCGACCTGCTGCGGGCAGCACTGGCGACGGGCACACCCCTGGGTCAGCAAGCCAAGGCGGCTATGGACGCGGGCCAGTTGGTATCCGACGAGATTGTACTGGGCATCATCCGTGAGCGGTTGCGCGCCAACGACGCCAAGAAGGGCTTCATCCTGGATGGTTTCCCCCGCAATATCGCCCAGGCCCAGTCTCTGGACGGCATGCTCCGCAACCTCGACCAGCCGCTGGATTGCGCGGTGCTCTTGGACGTGGATTTCGACGTGCTCATGCAGCGCCTCACCGGGCGGCGCACCTGCGAAAGCTGCGGCGCCACCTACAACATCTATACCAATCCGCCGCGGCTCGATGATCAATGCGACCGCTGTGGCGCAACCTTGCGCCATCGTGCCGATGACAATGAAGTGACCATCGGCAACCGCCTGCGCGTGTATGAATCCCAGACCAAACCACTGATCGACATGTACCGCACTCAGGGACGGCTCGAGACCGTCAATGGTGTCGGCGATGAGGATGCTGTGTTCAAGCGCATGCTCACCATGCTGGAGCCGATTGCCAAGGGTACGCGCAAGCCCAAACTGCCGCCGCTGCCTCCACCGCTTCCGGTCAAATCCAAACCGCCGGCCAAGTCCGCGATGCGTGCGAAAGACAGACCGCCGATTGCCAAATCGCTGAAGACTCAGGGCAAGATGCCATTTAACACGCATGTGAAGCAGGCACCAACGAAGAAGACATCGGTGAAGAAAGTGTCCGGCAAATATGCTATGAAGAAACCCGCATCAAAATCCGGGTATGCCAAGAAAAAATCCACGAAGACAGCCAAGTCAGCGAAAAAGGACAAGAGCGGCAAACGCAGATAAGCAATTCAGTTAATCGGTTCTTTAATTCACTCGACTGGCTGGAGTCGTACGCATCCATCAGAGATCGCGAGTCGTGTCTTATTTTGCATGAAATCCAAAAGAGCCTTGCCGGCAGTCTCCAGGCGCCAGCCTTTCAGCACATCCACATTTTGCTGCCCGCGTACCAGTTGCTCCAGGTCGCGGCGTGTCGCCAGCTGCGCCGGGCTGACACCCGCTTCGCTGCCTTTTATCCTGATCACCGCCATCAAAGCGTCCACCAGTGCTTCGTCTTGCGCCGACAGACGCTCGGGCGCTTTTGCAGGTTTGTCCTCGCCATTGGCCGAAGCCATGAGCGCGATCAATTCGTCGCCGTGCTTGCGTATCAGACCGTCCTGGATGCCACGGATGGAACTTAAAGTTTCAGTGCTGATTGGCCGCTGGCGCGCCAGATCGGTGAGCACCTCATCCTTGAATATCCACTGTCGCGGCAGGTTGCTGCGCATGGCCTGCTGCTCACGCCAGGCAGCGAGCGCTTTGGCGGCGGCGAACTGGCTGGCATTGAGTCGCCGCAGACCGTGCAGACGTTGCCAGGCGGTTTCCGGATCCGGCCGGTAGGTGGCAGGATCCGTGAGTACCGCGTTCTCCGCTTCCAGCCACTTGAGCCGCCCCTGGCTCTCGAGAGTCTGCTTGAGACGCACATAGATGTCGCGCAGATATCGCACATCATCCGAGGCATATTGCAGTACTGCCGCAGCCAAGGGCCGGCGCGACCAGTCAGCGCGCGTGTGGCTCTTCTCGAGCGTCACTCCCAGCAGCGCCTGCACCACGGTGCCGTAGCCAGCCTGATCCGGTAATCCCGCGAAACTTGCAGCCAACTGGGTGTCGAATATGGGTGCGGGTACCTGGCCGTTGAGGTGGAAGAACATCTCCAGATCCTGCCGTGCGGAGTGCATGACTTTGACGATATTCGGATTTTTCAACAACTCGAACAGTGGTTCTAGCGATTTGATCGCCAGCACGTCCACACAGGCAACTATATCGGGCGTCGCGACCTGCACCAGGCAGAATTGCGGATAATAGGTGCGTTCGCGCATGAATTCCGTATCCAACGCCAGCCACTCGCAGGTATGCAACTGCGCGCACAACGATTTCAGGGCTTCTTCGGTCTCAATCCACAGATAATCGTCAGCCATGAGAATTATTTTCACCGGTTTGCTGTTATAGGAGTGCAAGGTATGATGCATGCCGGACTGTTAATTGCCGGCACATCATGAAAGCAATTGTACGCACCTGCTGGGATATTTGTCTGCTCAGGCAGGGACCGCAAATATTTCCCCGCTCCTGGTTCCTGTTTTCGGTCATGTTGGCGGTCTATTTATTGGTTGACGCGATCTTGTTCGTCGCCCAGGGCATACGCGATTACCAGATCATTTACCAGACGCTGTTCGACTGCGCACTGCTGGTGGCGTTCCTGGCGCTGGTGCTGGGGCTATGGCAGAAATTCGAGCGTTTCAATCAGACTGCTGTGGCCCTGTTCGGCAGCGGCGCACTCATCATGATTGCCGCAGTGCCGGTAAGCCTTGTGGCAACACTGCCGAATTCCACTTCTTTGCAGACTGTGGTCCAGGTGCTGATATACGGTATTCTTGCCTGGAGTATCCTGGTGATCGCGCACGTGATACGGCATGCGCTGGACACCAAGTTATTCATCGGCATTCTTATTGCAGGCGCGTATACCGTGATAGATATTCTGCTATTTGCCTTACTTTTCCCCATAAAGGGCTGACGTGCGCATCCATATCCTCGGCATCTGCGGCACCTTCATGGGTGGCATTGCGGTTTTGGCGAAAGCCGCCGGCCACGATGTCAGTGGCTCAGATGCCAATGTCTATCCGCCTATGAGTACACAGCTGGCGTCCTTGGGTATCGCCCTCAACGAGGGCTACCGTGCGGAGCATCTGCAGCCGGCACCGGATTGCGTGCTGGTGGGCAACGCACTGTCACGCGGTAATCCGGCAGTGGAGAGCATGCTGACGCGTGCTCTGACGTATGAATCCGGTCCGCGCTGGCTTGCGGAACACATCCTCAAAGGCCAGCAGGTACTGGCGGTGGCAGGAACGCATGGCAAGACCACCACCAGCAGCATGCTGGCATGGATCCTGGAATGCGCGGGCCTCAATCCCGGATTTCTTATCGGCGGCATACCCAAGGATTTCGGTGTCTCCGCGCGTGCCGGCGGGGGCCGTATGTTTGTGGTTGAAGCGGACGAATACGACACGTCATTTTTCGACAAGGGCTCCAAATTCCTGCATTATCGGCCGCAGATCCTGATCCTCAACAATCTGGAATACGACCATGCGGATATCTTCCCGGACCTTGCTAGCATCGAGACGCAATTCCAATACTTGCTGCGCACCATCTCCGGCAATGGATTGATTGTATTTAATGCGGCCGATGCCAATCTGCAAAGAGTTTTCCAGCACGGCTGTTGGACACCGCAGGAGACTTTCGCACTGGCTGATGCGGATTGGACAGCCAAGCATGTTTCCGACGACGGCAGTACCTTCAACGTGGCGTACCGCGGCAAGATTGTGGCCATGGTGGAATGGGAGTTGCTGGGCATGCATAACGTACAGAATGCGCTCGCAGCCATCGCGGCCGCACGTGCTGTCGGTGTAGAACCACGCCTGGCTGCGGAAGCGCTGATTCGTTTTCAGGGCGTGAAACGCCGGCTCGAAATATGCGCACACGTAAACGGTGTCACGGTCTATGATGATTTCGCCCATCACCCCACCGCCATCAGCACGACGCTGGCGGGCTTGCGCCAACGCGTAGGCAGCGAGCGCATCCTGGCGGTGCTGGAGCCGCGATCTGCCAGCATGAAGATGGGCGTGCATCGCGATACGCTTGCTGCCGCATTGCAACCAGCGGATCGGGTGTTTATCTTTCAGGCACCCAATGTGAGTTGGGATGTTACCGCTGCCATGCAACCTCTGGCAGAGCGTGTCAGTATCAGCACCGATCTGGAACAACTCGTCGGCACCGTGGCCGGCGAATCGCAGCCAGGCGATCATGTACTCATCATGAGCAACGGCGGATTCGGTGGTTTCCATGAAAAACTGATCGAACGACTGGAGCATGACACGCGGTGAATCCCATGCAGGAGCGCACCATCTCGCTCGCCATGACCGGCGCTTCCGGCGCGCAATATGGGCTGCGCCTGCTGGAATTGCTCCTCAAAGCGGATCGCCGGATATATCTGATGCTGTCAAAACCTGCGCAGCTGGTCATCGGTACCGAGACTGAATACAAATTGCCGAGCCGGGCTGCTGAGATCGAAAGTTTTTTGAAGCAGCGTTTCGGGGCAAAGCCGGAACAATTGCGGGTGTTCGCGCCGGAGCAATGGAGCGCACCAGTGGCCAGTGGATCGGGTGCGGTGCAGGCCATGGTGATCTGCCCGTGCAGCATGGCGACACTCTCTGCAGTGGCTGTGGGTGCGAGCCGCAGCCTCATCGAACGCGCCGCGGATGTGATGATCAAGGAGCGACGCCAGCTGATATTGGTGCCGCGGGAGACGCCGTTCTCGGTGATTCATCTGCAGAACATGCTCACGCTCGCGCGTCTTGGCATTACCATCTTGCCGGCCAATCCGGGCTTCTATCATCAGCCGAAAAAAGCCGCAGATCTGGTGGATTTCGTAGTGGCGCGTGTACTCGATCACCTGGACATCGCACACACTCTGATGCCGGTATGGGGATCGGAAGAAAGCGAGACCTGAGGATGTAAGGGTGCAATCGGAAATACCCCTGTTCCCGCTGAATACCGTCCTATTCCCAGGCGGCCCGCTGCCACTGCGTATTTTCGAAACCCGTTATCTCGAGATGGTGAGTGACTGCCTCAAGCACGAGCAGGGGTTCGGCGTATGCCTGATCGAGCAGGGCGGCGAGGCCGGGCCAGCACACACTTATACGGTAGGCACACTCGCGCGCATCCGTGACTGGAGCAATGGTCCCGATGGGCTGCTCAACATCCTGGCGCTCGGCAGTCAGCGATTCCGGGTGACATGCGTACGCACGCAGCACAATGGTCTGAACCTCGCCGAGGTGGATTGGTTGCCGGAAGAACCGGCCATGCCGTTGCCCGGTACCGCGAAGCCGCTGGTTGAATTGTTGCAACAGATACTGGCGCAGGTTCAGGAACGCTATGCGCTGGTGATATCCGCCTATGAGGATGCCAGCTGGGTCGGTTACCGCTTGGCGGAAATCCTGCCGTTGCCTATCGCGCAACGGCAATATCTGCTGGAGATTTCTGACGCGTGTATGCGGTTGGATATCATCAGCACACTGGTCAGTGCCCAGGCATCGGAATAACGCGAATCCTCAGGGATTTTCCCAGACTTCTTCCGGACTCTGATGGGTATCCAGCATATCAGTGGCGTCGCAGGTGTCGCGAGAGGATCACCGCCAGGAATTCATAGAAGCGTGCGGCAAACGCCGGATCCGCCTGGATGAATTTTTTGATATTGACATGTGTGATGATGGCCCGCACCGCAGGATCGCATGCTTCCACGCTGGCGCTTGCGGGTTGACCTTCGATGAATGACATATCGACGAAGATCTCACCGGAACCATGGAGAGGTCCTCTGGCAGAAAGTCGCGTTATCTGGGGCAAAATACTGCGCCAAAATCCTGGGCCTGTCATGTATCCGTGAGCCCTGGCAGCAGCTTGCGTGCCGCCGCCAGGGTGGCGTCGATGTCGGCTTGCGTATGCGCCGCGGATAGGAAGCCGGCTTCAAACGCGGAAGGCGCGAGATAGATGCCTTCCGCCAGCATGCCATGGAAGAAACGCTGGAAGCGTCCCGTATCGCAGGCCATGACCTGTGCGTAGTTGGTGACTCGAGCGGCTTCTGTGAAGAACAGCCCGAACATGCCGCACACATGATTGGTGGTGAAAGCCACGCCCGCATTACGGGCTGCGCAATGCAAGCCATCGGTCAGGTGGCGGGTGTTCTCATCCAGTTTCTGATAAAAATCCGGCTCATCGAGTAATGCCAGGGTGCTGAGTCCCGCAGCCATGGCCACCGGATTGCCGGATAAAGTGCCGGCCTGATAGACAGGCCCCAGGGGGGCAAGCTGCTGCATGATATCGCGGCGCCCACCGAACGCACCCACCGGCAGACCGCCGCCGATGATCTTGCCGAGCGTGGTCAGGTCGGGCTTGATACGATAAAGCGCCTGGGCGCCGCCGCGCGCCACGCGGAAGCCGGTCATGACTTCGTCGAAGATTAGCAGGCTGTTGTGCTGCGTACACAACTCACGCAGTGTCGGCAGAAACTCAGCCGCTGGCGGTACACAACTCATGTTGCCGGCGATGGGCTCAACGATGACGCCCGCGATCTGCTTGCCGGATTTATTGAAAGTTGCGCGCGCCGCCTCACTGTCGTTGTAGGGCAATGTCAGGGTCAGCGCCGCGAGTGCTGCTGGCACGCCCGGTGAGGTCGGCACGCCCAGGGTCAAAGCACCGGAACCTGCCTTGACCAGCAACGCATCGGAATGGCCGTGATAGCCGCCCTCAAACTTGACGATGAGATCACGGCTGGTGAAAGCTCGCGCCAGACGTATGGCGCTCATGGTGGCCTCGGTGCCGGAATTCACCATGCGCACCAGTTCGATGGATGGCATGCATTCACAGATGCGCCGGGCGAGCTGGGTTTCGAGTTCCGTGGGCGCTCCAAAGCCCAGTCCTTTGGCAGCTGTTTCTTGAACAGCACGCAGCACGCGGGGGTGCGCATGGCCCGCGATCATGGGACCCCACGAGCCTACGTAATCAATGTATCGGCGGCCATCGGTCGCGTAGATATAAGCGCCTTCTGCGCGCTCGATAAACAGCGGCTCGCCACCCACGCCTTTGAAAGCACGTACGGGTGAATTAACACCACCGGGTATATAACATTGCGCCTGTTCGTAAAGCTCGGACATTGTTCGACGCTCCGTCGGTCAGAATGCAATTATTGTGCAGCGCGATTGTATCGCGGCCAGGAGGCCGCACCTACACAAAAATGCAATGTGTAATTGTTGTGGGAGCGGCGATATTCGCCGCGATACTCCGGATGCAAGGATCGCGACGGGGAGCGTCGCTGCCACAATCAGGAAAACAACTGGGCGTAACGGCGGGCAGCGGCTGCAAAATCCGGTTGCGCAAATATACCGTTGATGACCGCGAGCATGTCGGCGCCAGCCTTGATGAGTGTCGCGCCGTTTGCCGGCGTGATACCGCCGATAGCGCAGATCGGAACATTCACTGTTAAGCGCGCCGATTCCAGCAGTGACAGGGATGCGCGTACTGCGTTCGGCTTGCTGGGCGAAGCAAAAAAACTTCCGAAGGCCACATAATCGGCACCCGCATGTGCCGCGCGTACCGCCCGTCCCAGCGAGTCATAGCAGGATACCCCGATGATCGCGCGCGGGCCAAGCCGTACACGTGCCTCATCCAAAGCCATGTCTTCTTCGCCCAGATGTACGCCGTCAGCACCGATGACAGCTGCCAGTTCCACGTCGTCGTTGATGATGAGTGGCACCTCATGGTCGTGGCAGAGTTGCAGCAGATCACGGGCCTGGCTTTCGCGGCTCGGTTGATCCGTCGATTTGTTACGGCATTGCACCAGGCGCGCACCGCCGTGGATAGCAGCCGACACGGCCGGTAATAATATTCCGCTCGGCGTAAGCCTGTCGTCAGTGATGACGTACAGGCCGCGCAAGCTAGCGCTGGAGGAACTCATGATTTAACCTGACGGTTCGGAACAAGCTGCCCCTTGCCCAATCGCCAACCCTGCTTCAGGGTTTCCCAGGTATAGCGCTGGGCGATCTCGACGGCTGCTAGCGGCGAGTGACCTCGGGCGAGCAGCGTGGCAATGGCGGCAGCCAGAGTGCATCCGGAGCCGTGATAATTGCCCGGCAGCCGCGGCCAGGTGAAATGCCTTTGCGTACCATCATGGCTGAAGAAACTATTGTGAACGTCGCTGCTGCCCTCATCGGCACCCTTGATCAGCACATGTCGGCAGCCACGCGCCAGCAGGGCAGCGGCGCGTGACTGGGTATCGTTTGCGTGCGGTGCTAGCCGGCGGCTTTCGGCCGTATTGGGCGTGATCAGGGTGGCCAGCGGTACCAGTGATTCCAGATACGCATTGATCATTGTCTCGTCCACCAGTTGGGCGCCGCCACCGGCTGCCAACACCGGATCCAGAACTACCGGAATTTCCGTATGCGCCTTGAGTATCTGCATTATTGATTGGGCTGCGCCAGCAGTCACGATTAGACCGAGTTTAATGGCGGCCACCGGCATGTCCACTAGCACCGCTTGCGCCTGGCTGGCGATGAACTGCGGCGAAACTGTCTCCACCTGCTGGACATTCACCGTGTCTTGTACCGTGATTGCTGAAATCACCGGTGCCGGATGTCCGCCGAGAGCACTGACTGTCTGTATATCCGCAACCAGCCCCGCACCACCGGAAGGGTCGTTGCCGGCGATGATCAACACCACGGGTGGTCGGACGGCTGCATGCATGCATGAATTTTAACCCCAGCGGGTATCGTCGCCGGGAGTGACGTGCGAAAATACCCGCCTGCTAACCTGGATTCTGCGCGAGACGACAACCATGAGCGTTACTGAGCAACTGGCCATAAAGACCACGATGAAATCCTATATGTGCGTTATCTGCGGGTTCGTGTATGAGGAGGCCAAGGGCCATCCTGAAAGCGGCCTACCGCCGGGCACCAAGTGGGAAGATGTGCCGCTCAACTGGCACTGCCCGGATTGCGGCTCGGGCAAGGAAGATTTCGAGATGATTGAGATCTGAAGGGAGCGGGGGTGTCTACAAGAGACAAGTGAGGTGATGATTAAAAAGTATCAGCACTCGTAATCTTCAATGTAACGCCTCTATAACAGTTCAACCTTATATCCCGCCTTTTTGAAGAGCGCCAGCAGACCTTCTTTTCCCACCATGTGCAGCGCGCCTACCACCACGAAGTACTGCCGACCGCCGCGCATCAAGCGTTGCAATTTCGGTATCCAGGCACGGTTACGATCCGCGATCAGCAGCTTGTAGGCCAGCGGGTAGTCGCCGAAATCGTGTTTGAGAATTATCTCAAGTGCGGCCGTGTCACCCTTCTCCCAGGCATCGATCAGTTGCTGCATCTCCCGATTGAAATTCATCGCCTGATCCAATGATTGCAGCAGCATATCCTGCTGCACCTTCGCCGGCAGATCCGCCAGCAGCCGCAGCTGGAAGCGGGGCGTTTCCAAGCCGATGATGCGCTTGCGGCTCATCTGTGCCTCATCGGCGAAATGATGATCCACGCCGGCGCTGGCGATGTAACCCGCCTGTTTCAGTTGCATATCCAGGATCGCGATACTACCGAGCCACGGACGCAGCCGGTTCAGCCGCTGCATATCGATGCCGATCTTTTTTGCAGCTTCAGTCACCTTTGCATATACATCGGGCGGCAATTCCTTACGCAGGGATTTGCCGCGTGGATAAGCGCCCATGCGCAAGGCTTCCCGCAGTATGCCGGCAGTGTCCACCGTGGTCAGGTTGATCTCTTCTACCAGGGCAGACGAATGCCGGAAGGCGTCTTCCATAGACTCCGGCAATGGGTAATTATCCGGATTGAGCGCATGCAGCGATCCCACCAGGTACAGGGAATCGCGGCCTTTGCTGATGCGCCACAGGAAATGACGGGTGGGGGCTGACGCTGTGGCGGTTGCCTGAGTGGCGGCAGCGACCGTGGTACTCGCGGCCGGTGCGGCACTCTGTTTGGCGGCCTTGCAGGCGATCAGGGTGGTGGCCATGCATGCCAGTATCAACAGTTTGCCGACAGGCTTGTTCATCATGAATATTTTTCTCACGCTATAACTTATCAATTTCCAACCCATTCTATTTGCGTATCAATCTGTCCATCCGGGTGGAGTGTCAGCCAGCGCATGCCGGGCGGCCGGGTATCCAGGGCAAAATCACCTGAGTCCGGCAGGAATTGCGCGCAGGTAGAGGGCGCGGCCATCAGGCGTACTCCGCGGTGTTCCGATTCGAATGCCTGATGTACATGGCCCCAGACTACGGCACGCACGTGCTGATAGCGATCCAGCACCTCAAAAAATGCACTGGCATTATTGAGACCTATACGATCCAGCCACGCGCATCCTATGGCTATCGGATGATGATGCAGGGCGATGAGCACATGCGCGTCGCGTGACTGGGTAAGCGCGCTATCCAGGAATCGCAGTTCATCCGCATCCAGATGGCCGTCGGTGTCTCCCGGTACCAGTGTATTCAGCAGCACGATGCACCAGGCACCAAGCCTGTGCTTACCGCCAATCCGTAAATTATTGCCAGCGATGGCTTGTAACGAGTTGAGCGCATCATGGTTGCCGGCGATGGCAGCCACCGGCACATCCAGCGTAGTGAGCATGGCCATCAGTATCTGATAACCCGCAGGCGATTCATCATGGACCAGATCACCGGTAGCCAGCACCAGGCGCGGACTCGGCTGCCGGCGTGCGGCCGCTAGCACCCGCTGCAGAGATGACCGCGTGTTCACACCATAAAGAGTTTTCTCCGGCTCCGCGTACAAGTGCGTGTCGGTAATCTGCAACAGGCGGAGGGGAGTAGAATCAGCGCTCATCGCGAATTCAAATAGTGGTGCAGACAATGTCCAATCGTACCATCTCCATGAGCGATCAGCTGTATGACTATATGCTGAAAAATTCCCTGCGGGAACCACCGATCCTGAAACGTCTGCGTGAGGAAACCGCCAAGCATCCCAAGCACGGTATGCAGATATCCCCTGAACAGGGGCAGTTCATGCGCCTGCTGGTGCGTTTGATGGGCGCCAGCCGCTGCATCGAGGTGGGAGTGTTCACCGGTTACAGTAGCCTGTCCGTGGCGCTGGCCCTGCCGGATGACGGCCGCATCATCGCCTGCGATGTGAGCGAGGAATTCACCGCGGTGGCGAAGCGTTACTGGAAGGAGGCCGGTGTCGAACGCAAAATCGAATTGCGGTTGGGAGCGGCGCTCGAAACCCTGGATGCCATGTTGAAGCACGGCGAGGCCGGGCGCTATGACTTTGCCTTCATCGATGCCGACAAGCATAATTATCAGAATTACTATGAACGGCTTATCAGGCTACTGCGACCCGGAGGCCTTATAGCGGTGGATAACGTGTTGTGGAGCGGCAGTGTGATCGACAAGAAAGACAAGAGCGTGGACACGGTGGCCATCCGCAAGTTCAACAAGACCCTGCAGGCGGACAATCGCATCGAACTGAGCCTGGTGCCCATCGGTGATGGACTGACTTTGGCACGCAAGCGCCCTTAACGATAGAGTTGATCGAGTTGTTGTTGGAGGAACGGGCCATGAGATTCACAGCTTGGCGCACTTGTTGGGCTGGCATTCGAAGTATGGCGGTTTTGTGACGGTATTACGAACTCTTGCGCCGCCTGGAAAGCCTGGCAATTACTAACCGGAGCTATGGCAATGCTTAAAAATGTCCGTGTTATGGCAAGTAATCTGATATGCCTATTCGGATTGGCAATCGCGGCCGGTACGCCCGCAATGGCTGCGCCGCGGTTATTGAACCCACAAGCGGTGATCCGCATTGCTGGCGGCGGACACGGCATTGATTTCGACGATATCGGTTATTTTCCATCATTGAATAAAGTTTCGATTCCTGCTGGCCAAACCGGAAGCCTGGTGCTGCTGAATCCCACCAACGGCAAGCCCGTCGCTGCTTACCGTGTCGCGACGCCGTCGGTCGGCATGCACGGTCGTGAGCAAGGTACTTCGTCAGCCGCCTATGGCGACGGTTACATTTTCGCCAGCGATCACGGCCAGACCGAGGTAGCAGTGCTCGATGCCCATAACGGAAACCTGCTCACCCGCGTCAAACTGGCCAGCGAACCAGACTACGTGCGCTATCTTCCCTCCGCGCATGAATTATGGGTGACCGAACCACGTGCCCAGCAGATCCAGGTGTTCAAGGTGGCAGCCGGCGCAAAACCCATCGTGACTCCCGAAATTACAATCCCGGTCAAAGGCGGTCCCGAGACCTTGGTGTTCGATGTGCAACTGGATCGGGGTTATGCCAATTTATGGAAAGACAAGACCGTCGTAATTGACCTGAAGACACACACGGTGATCACCGAGTGGAATAATAGCTGCAAGGGCCCACGCGGTCTGGCGCTGGACGCGGCCGATGGTTTCCTGTTCGTGGGCTGCACCGAGGGCAAGGTGGCGGTGCTTGATGTGAACGAAAATGGCCGGGTGCTGGCGAACGCGCCGTCAGGTGCGGGCATTGACATCATCAGCTACAACCCACGACTGCGACATCTCTATGTACCCGGTTCACGTAGCGCCACCATGAACATATTCAAAGTTTCAACATCCGGGTCCTTGCAGCTGCTAGCTGAGTACCGCACGGCCAAGGGCTCCCATTGCGTCACGGATGACGGAAACGGCAGGATATTTGTGTGTGATCCGCATGCCGGCACTATCCTGGAGATCAAAGACCAGTAGAGGTATGGCTTGGCGCATTCCCACACATAGAGCCGGTTGATCAGACCTTCACCGGCTGGGCGGTTGCTTAGCAAGCCATTCGTCGTCGGATCCTTCGACGATGTTCTCGAACAAGAAGGTGGACAGATAGCGTTCAGCAGTATCTGGAAGCATCGCCAGCAGCGTTGAGCCTTGAGGCGCGCGCTCCGCCACCTTGAGGGCTGCTGCCAGGGTGCCGCCCGCGGAAATTCCCACCAAGATGCCTTCTTCGCGAGCCAGCCGTTGCGAAGTATCGCGTGCCAGCGTGTCGTCCACGGTAATTATGTCGTCGATTACCTTGCGGTTCAGCACCGCTGGCACGAAATCCGGCGTCCATCCCTGGATCTTGTGCGGCTGCCAGGCAGCGCCCGCCAGCAGCGAAGCGCCTGCAGGCTCCGCGGCGATGATTTTGACACTCGGGCGTGCGAGCTTGAGCATCTCACCGGCTCCGGTGAGCGTGCCGCCGGTGCCCCAGCCCGTGACGAAATAATCCAGCCGCTGGCCGGCAAAATCCAGGAGGATTTCAGGACCGGTGGTGCTGCGATGCCAGGCTGGATTGGCCGGGTTCTCGAACTGTCGAGCCAGGAACCAACCGTGTTTCTTGGCCAGTTCCTCGGTCTTGCGCACCATGCCGGTGGCGCGATCGGCGGCTGGTGTGAGGATGACTTTGGCGCCGAAAGCACGCATGAGTTTGCGCCGCTCCACCGAAAATGTCTCCGACATCACCGCCACGAACGGATAGCCGCGGGCGGCACATACCATGGCGAGCGCGATGCCGGTATTCCCGGAGGTGGCTTCCACTACGGTTTGCCCTGGTTTGAGAGCGCCGCGCTGCTCTGCATCGAGGATGATGGCGAGCGCCAGCCGGTCTTTGACTGAGGAGGCGGGATTGAAGGTCTCCACTTTCACATAGACTTGCACATGTTTGGGCGGGATGCGGTGCAGGCGCACGACGGGCGTGCGCCCGATGGTATCGAGGATGCTGTTGTAGATCATCAGGCAAGACTCCCTATGATTGACTGTACGATTATCGTCTTTTCAAAGACATGGTTGAGGGCAAAGCCGGCACGCTTCCAACAATCAAAACTCATTGAACAGCGGGATATTTACCGAGCAGGCTCTCAAGCACAAAGCCACAGAGCATGCTTGCCGCCACGCTGATCCCAAGAATCCATACCCATCCATAGAAGCCCAGCGGTAAAACATGCACGCCGTAGAGCAGGGAAGCGAGCGCGGCTAGCATGTAGATAGGTCCGGTGTACACACAGAACCGCCGACCGCATCGCCGGACATTTTCCAGGCAACCCAGGCCAGCCAAGCTGAAACCGATGGTCCATAGCACCGTGCGGGTCACACCATCGATAAAACAACCGATCAGTATCAACACCCACGGCAGCCAGAACAACAGTCGTGTCTGAGGTGAGGCCAGCAGATCTCTTTGATTGGGTACTGAGATTTCGGTCATGGGATCAGAATTCATACCTGGCGAGCAAATAGTGTCGTGAAATATGAGAGCGGCAGCACTGACTGTGTTCAGTCTACCGGCTCCAGCCAGCTGCGCGTGTCCGGCGTCCGGCCATCGAACAATCCGAAGAACAGTTGCTGCATCTTGCGGGTGACCGGTCCGGGTTTGCCGTTGTCTACGGGTTTACCATCCACCGAGCAGATAGGCGTGATCTCGGCGGCAGTCCCGCACATGAACACCTCATCCGCGAGATAAATATATTCGCGTGGCAGGTCGCGTTCCACAACTTTGATGCCAGCATCGCCCGCAAGTTTGATGAGTGTATCGCGGGTGATGCCGTTGAGGATCGCGGCGCTCGCGGGTGTAGTATGCAGCGCGCCTTCGAAAACCAGAAACAGATTCTCGCCGGCGCCCTCGCTGAGCAAACCGTTGCTGGCGAGTGCGATACCTTCGCCGAATCCCAAGCGCCGAGCTTCGCGCGCTATGAGCTGGCCGGAAAGATAGTTACCGCCGGCTTTAGCGCCCATGGGCAAGGTATTCGGCGCCGGACGTTGCCAGGATGACACGCAGGCACTGATGCCGTTCTCGATGGCGTCGTCGCCAAGATAGCTGCCCAACTCCCACGCACCCACCGCTACATCGGTGAGAGTCTCCGCGCTCAGACTCAGGCCTTTGCCGGCGCTGCGAAACGCGACCGGCCGGATGTAAGCTCGCTTGAGATTGTTTAGGCGCACGACTTCGCGGCAGGCGCTGGATAGCATCGCCTGATCGTAGGGCATAGGCATGGCGTAGATCTTGGCGGAATTGAACAGACGTTTGAGGTGATCCGTTAGCCGGAAGATCACCACACCTTTAGGTGTTGGATAGCTGCGGATGCCCTCGAAAATCGATGAACCATAGTGCAATGCATGCGCCATGACATGCACGGTGGCTTCCGCCCAGGGTTTGATCTTGCCGTTATGCCAGATATGCGCAGGGTATTGGGGTGCCACGCTTCGTTTCCGACCAGGAGTGAGGGTGCCGGAGGGCTGAGGCCGATTCCGGTTGCGCCTATTCTAGCTTTTTAATGGTAACGTGGCGCGTCAACACCAAATATCCGTTGATCGAGCGCGGGTGTGTGCTGATAACAGGAACACATTCCCGAATATATTCGAGCACGTCACCGTGTGGGCAGCACGCGAGATCCGACCGGGGGGCAAGACTCTGCCCTGGCTTGAGGGGCATGCCATGGGGTCGCATGATGCAGCACCCGGCTGGACGCGGTCATATCCTGCAGCACATCGGTCACCCTACTGACGGCTGTGGCGACTGCCCCTAGTGCGTCGTGATTCCGGACCTGGCGGCGTGCCAGCCGCCTGCGCTGTCCGCTTTTTTCGAGCATTCTCTCTATTTGGCGGTTGGGCTCTGCAGTCTTGATCAGCATCATAGTCTCTCTCCTCGTTTGGATGGCGCAGACGATACCTGTCTGCCGTGACGCAGGCATGGCAACTTCATGGCTGATATATGAACTCAGGTAGAGTATGGTCACCGATGAGCGTGTATCAGACGCCGATGACTGGTAAGCCCGGGTCAGGTGCTGTCAACTAAAATTGCGGATATGCAGATATGACAAATCAATTGAATTTAACTATGCATGACAGGACGTATTTGTGTGCATCAATAGACAGGCTGGGGAAAAATCGTGTTATGCATCCATATGCCCGCCGTAGGCCGAGGAGTTCGGATTTCAAATTCATTACCATTGGGGTGCTCTGCATCATCCCCAGATAGAACCTGGGCGTATGCCAGAGCGCATGGGTCTCGGCCACCCGTGGTGCAATTGGCAACTTTTCTGTGCTGTCGTTACAGCGGATGGTTTATCATGACCCGGCTGCGTAACCGCGGATTTTCGGTCTAGCAAGGACACCCATGATCAAGCCTGAAGATCGCCGAAAATATCCGCGCTTGCGCAAAGAGGAAAAGGCCGTCATCCGCAGGCTTGATGGCCATGATGAAGATGCAATAACGACTGCGATCTATTGCAAGACGGTGGATGTTTCCGCTGCCGGTATGCAGGTGCGGCTCAAACCCGAACTGAAACCCGGTGAGCCGCTGGATATTATCATCAATATGGAAGGCTACAGTGGAACTTTTCATCTGTTGGGCGCCACTAAATGGTGCCGGCACTTGCAGGGCGAGGATGACTGTCTTGCGGGCATCGAACTCTTGGAGGCGGAACGCAGCGATTTTACCAGTTGGCGACAAGTATTCAACTAAGGCGCTTGTCAGCAGTTGCGCCGGCGCTCATAGTGACAAATCGAATGGAGATTCAGACCCATGCGAATATTTTCCCGACTATTTATTGCCAGTGCGTGCATCGTATTCATCGCGGCTTGCTCGGGTTGGCAACCAGGATCCGCCGAGACGGATACCATGACGGGCAAGGTCAACACTGCGGTTGCGAATTTCAAAGCCGCGGATCCAAGTCTTGAAAGATTCTTCAAGGATGCGTACGGCTACGCTGTCTATCCCTCCGTCGGCAAGGGTGGTTTCTGGATCGGCGGCGCCTACGGTAACGGAGAAGTGTATGAACAAGGACACTTGATCGGGGTTACCAGTATCACCCTGGTCACCGTCGGCCCGCAGATTGGCGGTCAGGCTTACAGCGAGATTATCTTCTTCCGCGACAAGCAAGCGCTGGATACTTTCAAGGCCGGCAACTTCACCTTCAACGCGCAAGTCTCAGCGGTCGCGGCCACTGCTGGCGCCGCCGCGAATGCCGATTACAGCAACGGCGTGGGGGTGTTCACATTGGTGGAGGGCGGGCTGATGGCCGAGGCCACTGTCGGTGGTCAGAAGTTTTCATTTACACCATTGAAGTAAAGCACAGTTTCATTTGCTGACACAAAAAGCCCCTCTTAATAAAGAGGGGCTTTTTGTCGCGCGTAAAAGGCTCTCAATAACGGTAATGATCCGGCTTATACGGACCATCAGGCTCGAGATTCAGATACTTGGCTTGCTTGGGGGTGAGCTTGGTGAGGTGCGCATCGAGACGTCCCAAGTGCAAACGTGCGACTTTTTCGTCCAGGTGCTTGGGCAGCACATACACTTTCTTCTGGTACTTTGCTCCGTGCACGAACAGCTCGATTTGCGCCAGCACCTGGTTGGTGAAGGAATTCGACATTACGAAGGATGGATGCCCGGTGGCGCAGCCCAAGTTCACCAGCCGGCCTTCCGCCAGCACGATGATGCGGTGGCCATCCGGGAAGATTACGTGATCCACCTGCGGTTTGATGTTATCCCATTCGTATTTGCGCAGCGAGGCGATGTCGATCTCGGAGTCGAAATGCCCGATGTTGCAGACGATGGTATTGTGCTTCATCTTTAGCATGTGGTCGTGGGTGATCACATCCAGATTGCCGGTGGCGGTGACGAAGATGTCGGCCTTGCTACAAGCTTCATCCATGGTCACCACCCGGTAGCCTTCCATGGCCGCCTGCAGTGCACAGATGGGATCGATCTCCGTGACCCACACGGTGGCGCCGAGGCCGCGCAGGGATTGTGCGCAACCTTTGCCGACGTCGCCGTAGCCGGCGATCAGCGCGATCTTGCCGGCGATCATCACATCGGTGGCGCGCTTGATACCGTCCACCAGTGATTCGCGGCAGCCATAGAGGTTGTCGAACTTGGACTTGGTGACCGAGTCGTTGACATTGATGGCCGGGAACGGCAGGCTGCCGTCTTTCTGCATCTCGTAGAGCCGGTGCACACCGGTGGTGGTCTCTTCGGTCACACCTTTGATATTCGCTAGAATCCTCGAGTAGAAACCCGGATTGCTCTCCAGGCGCTTCTGGATGGCCTTGAACAGCGCGGTCTCTTCTTCATTGCTGGGTTTGGATATGACGGACGGATCCTTCTCGGCCTTGGAACCCAGGATCACCAGTAGCGTGGCATCTCCGCCGTCATCCAGGATCATGTTGGGGGTGCCGCCGTCAGCCCATTCCATGATGCGGTGAGTGAACTCCCAATACTCGTCCAGGGCCTCGCCCTTGTAGGCGAACACCGGTGTGCCGCCGGCGGCGATGGCTGCGGCTGCATGGTCCTGGGTGGAATAGATGTTGCAGGAGGCCCAGCGAATATCCGCGCCTAGCGCCTTGAGCGTCTCAATGAGCATGGCCGTCTGGATGGTCATGTGCAGCGAGCCGGCGATGCGCGCACCTTTCAGCGGCTGCTGTTTCTTGTATTCCTCGCGCACCGCCATGAGGCCCGGCATCTCGGTCTCGGCGATGGCGATTTCCTTACGGCCCCAGTCGGCGAGGCCGATATCCTTTACCAGATAGTCATGAGCAGATTTATTTTTGATCACTGCGTTCATTGTGTGTCTCCACAAAATAAACGAGCGCCGTTGTAATACCGTTCCTCCCCCAAGCCTGGCCGGCCGATCCGGTTGCAGCGCTCCTTGGGTTCAGAACTGCCCGTTGCGGGCGAACTTTCAGCTCACCGCTTTTATCCGAGCGGCATCCCGCAACATGGCGGCTTTATCGATTCGCTCCCAACTGAATTCCGGCTCCTCGCGACCGAAATGGCCATAGGCAGCAGTCTTTCTATAGATGGGGCGTATCAGGTCGAGCATCTTCATGAGTCCATAGGGACGCAGGTCGAAGTGTTCGCGCACCAGCGTGGTGATCTGTTCGTCGCTCAAGCGGCCGGTGCCGAATGTCTCGACGCTGATGGAGATGGGTTCGGCCACGCCGATGGCGTAGCTCACCTGGATCTCGCAACGCTCCGCGAGCCCCGCGGCCACCAGGTTCTTGGCCACATAGCGCGCCGCGTAGGCTGCCGAGCGGTCCACTTTGGAAGGATCCTTGCCTGAGAACGCGCCACCACCGTGACGCGCCATGCCGCCGTAGGTATCGACGATGATCTTGCGGCCGGTGAGTCCGCAATCGCCCACCGGTCCGCCGATCACGAACCGGCCCGTGGGGTTGATATGGAACTGGGTGTCGCGGCCAATCCATTCCTTCGGCAACACCGGCTTGACGATCTCTTCCATCACCGCTTCCTGCAAGGTTTTGTAGGCCACGTCCGGTGAATGCTGAGTGGACAATACCACTGCGGAGATCCCCGCGATCTTGCCGTTCTCGTATTTGAAGGTCACCTGGCTCTTGGCATCCGGGCGCAGCCACGGCAGCTTGCCGCTGCGACGCACGTCGGCCTGGCGCTTCACCAGACGGTGCGCGTAGGTGATGGGGGCGGGCATGAGCACGTCGGTCTCGTTGCTGGCGTAGCCGAACATCAGGCCCTGATCGCCGGCACCCTGGTCTTCGGGATTCTTGCGGTCCACACCCTGGGCGATGTCACCGGATTGCTTGCCGATGGCGTTGAGCACCGCGCAAGTCTCCCAGTCGAAACCCATCTCGGCGGTGTAGCCGATGTCCTTGACGACCTTGCGTACCAGTTGCTCCAGATCCACCCAGGCTTCGGTGGTGACTTCGCCGGCGACGATCACCATGCCGGTCTTGACCAGCGTTTCGCAGGCCACGCGCGAGCGCTTGTCCTGAGCCAGGAGCGCGTCGAGCACTGCATCCGAGATCTGATCCGCCACTTTATCCGGGTGGCCTTCAGAGACCGATTCCGAAGTAAATAGAAAATTGCGGGACATGGGCAGATCCTCTAAGCAGGGTAGGGGAAAGAGGTATCTAGTTTACTTGCTTAATACGGCTTTTTCGACCGTATGGTTGCAGGCGGGCCACTATAGGCCGGGAGTTTAGGCGGCCAGCGGAATATTGCCAGAGCGCGGCACACCAATGGTTATACAGCGCAACTTGGTATCAGTAGTCGGTATTTTTGAAGCGCGCCCGGTCTGCCGTTGACGCATTGTCCCGGCATTGACTGCGGACACTGGTGAGTCCGCTTTCCATAATACGGTCCTGTTCCACATACCCATCCCGGCAGAATCCGCTGTCTGTAAGCTTGGCTTGAAGCAGGCCATAGAAATTCTGTTGCATGTTGTTTGCTGGGGCGCTCTGATTTTCGTTATTCATACCGCCATGTCCACCATGGTGCATGCCACTACGCCCATGCTCACCAGAATCGTTTGCTTGCGGCGATTGCAGGCTGAAGACAAAGAGCTTGCTGCCGTCATCATTGATATGTGTGACGAAAGTCATCGCGGGTTGCGGCTTACTGGGCGCACTGTCGCAAGCGGAGATGACTGCTGCCATCAGCAAGACTGAAAGGCAAAGATGCCGCAACACAGGCTTCTGGATCAAATGGTATGTGTGTTTGAAAAAAACAGGCGGTCAGTATGAAGTTGTCCGCCTGTAACTTCGCCCTGTGAAATCAGTCAAATACCCGGACTGGAATTATCCGTGGGTTTCTGGGGTTTGGGCTGCCCACGCTTCCAGTCCCGGTGATGCTCCATGTACGACATGCGTTTCAGCAGCACTTCGCGCACCATCTTTTTCTGCTGCGCGGTCAGGGTGTCGTACAGATTCAGTTCCTCGCCCTGGATCTTGCGCATGTTGTCACGCATCTGATCCATGGCCGCATCAGTCTGCTGTGTCAGCGCACGCAGATCGGGGTTATCGCTCTTGAGCGCCGTCTGCATCGATTGGAACATCGCCATATGTTGATCACGCATTTGGGTGAACATGGCTTTGCGCTCTGCCTGGATTCTGTTCAGCGTCTGGGTTTGGGTGCTGTTGAGATGCAGCTGCTCAACAACTTGCGGGCTGAACAGCACAAAAGGACCGGATCCGTGATCGCCGTGGCCGTGCTGATGCATGTCAGCGAATGCTGTACCAGCTGTGAACATTGCCACACTGGCAAAAATTATCAAAACGCGTTTAAAGTTCATGATTGCAATCTCCTGAATAAGTACTTCTGAAGATGAAGGCGCCGACCGCGGGTTTCATGGTTATAACCATAGTCCAATGGGCAGAATAAAGTGTTTCGTGCCTGCTCTATTTTGTAACGATTTGTTTCCGGCAGCATTGACAGCAATACCCACTCACAGGCAACAGCCGTACACCCCGCCAGTTACGCATTTCAGCCGAACCCGGCTATCCTTAAGGGGTCGGCATTTACAGGGTGGATATAACGATGGCCGCACGTGAAAGCCCTTTATGCGAATTCGGCAAGCCTGCCACGGATTTCAAGCTCCTGGGCGTGGATGGCCGCCGCTGGACCCTGGCGGATTGCCGTGGTGAGAAAGCCACGCTAGTGATGTTTATCTGCAACCATTGCCCATACGTGCTGGCTTCCATCGAACGCATCGTCACCGTCTGCGACGAATTCGCGACTCTGGGCATGAAAGCCGTGGCCATCATGCCGAACGACGTGGAGAACTATCCGGACGACTCTTACGAGAAAATGCAACGCTTCGCGCAGCTGCATAAATTCCCGTTTCCCTATCTTTATGACGATACCCAGAAGACCGCGCACGCTTATGGCGCCGTATGCACGCCGGATTTCTTCGGTTACAACGCCAAGCTCGAATTGCAATACCGTGGCCGCCTGGATGAGAGCCGCCCGTCACTGCCGAAACCGAATGCCAGACGTGAGTTGTTCGAAGCTATGAAGCAGATCATCGAGACCGGCCAGGGGCCGAGGGTACAGTTTGCCGGTGTCGGTTGTTCGGTGAAGTGGAAATAAGATGTTCCTGTTTAGGTGTCAAAATACTGTTTGGCTTTATTAAGCATCATCATTATCATCTACGAAAATGGAGTATAGCCGGTGCCATATCTCGTAAATAATGGCATTCGCATTCACTATGGGGTCTATGGAAACGGACGTCCTGTTGTACTTCTGCACGGCGGCACAGTCAGTTTTGAGCACAACTACGCCAAGTACGGATGGATTGAACGACTCAATGCGAGTGGTTTGCAAGCGGTTGGTTTGGATTTTCGTGGGCATGGAGAAAGTGACAAACCGCACGATACCGAATCTTATGGCACGTCCAATCTTGCAGATGACGTTCGCGCGCTTCTGGATCACTTGAAGCTGGTCCAACCAGCGCTCATCGCGTATTCCATCGGTACTGTGGTAGCGCTCCATCTGTTGCAAGTTTCGCCGCCGCGCTTTAACCGCGCCGCGCTCGTGGCGACCGGCGATGGCCTTGTCGGTTTCCCACCGTACACCTTAGGGAGGGTCTTGCCGCCTCTCGCGCTTGTTCTAGACCGAACCGAGTACCCAAATGATCTTCCGCACCACTTGGCAAATTATTGGAACTTCGTCCATGCTACTAATGGCGATCGCGAGGCATTGCGGGCGCTTTCAAGGGCCAGCTACCCGCCACTGTCGGTTGAGCAGGCTGCGGGTATCGGCACACCGGTTTTGGTAGTCAGTGGCGAGATGGACCTGGTACTCGGCCAGGGACAGCGTCTCGCGGGGGGCCTTGGCCAAGGCACATATTTTGAAGTCCCGGGCGCTGATCATTTTTCCCTAGCTGCAGACGCTGATGTGCAGGCCGCAGTCGTGTCGTTCATAACAGCGCAATCGCCGGAATAACATCAGTAATGAAAAGCACATCGATAAAGCAACCTAGCACATTTTTCCCATTGGCAATGTCGTATGATGTGATAAGGTGTATTGGCCTCACTTCCGCAGTTCACTGTCATTGAGTATGCTGCTGGTGCATTTCATCCTTGCTGTCCTGGCGAATGTTATTGTGTGGCTTGCCTTATGGATATCACCATACAGTATTTCTCATTCCGACAGGCATGGCAGCGTAAGCGCTAGGTGCTCTGGCTTATGGGCACGGTATTCGCGAAGGTGCACGGAAACTAATGGATCTCTGACAAGATATATCTGTTTATCCACTGACAAAGCCTCGATATCCAACTAGGCGCTCATGATGTACGTCGAGGGGGCATCCCGAGTCCAGATATCGGGCGTGAGATGATTGCCTGAACGCCCGTTTCGCCATCAGCTTCATTCCAGAAGGAGACACATATGGTTCTTAATGCATTGGTTCCCCGTTATCCGGTACCCGCGCTGAACGTGCCACTCACATCCGGGGAACGTTATGTGCTTGGTGCGAAACCCGGCGAACGCTTCGATCTCCTGGTCTTCTACCGCGGGCTGCATTGCCCGATCTGCACGAAGTACCTGCTGGAATTCGAGCGCCTCGCGCCGGAGTTCTCTTCCCGTGGAGTTCAAACCGTGGCGATAAGCAGTGACACCGAGGAACGCAGCAAACAAATGGCGGAGAAGGTCGGAGCGAAGCACGTCAAATTTGCGTATGGCTTGAGCCTGCGGAGCGCACGGCAATGGGGTCTGTATATCAGCACCTCACGCGGAAAGACATCCATAGGGATCGAAGAGCCGGCACTGTTCAGTGAACCAGGGGTCTTCCTGGTACGCCCTGACGGTACGCTGTACTACGGTGCGGTCCAAACCATGCCCTTCGCCCGTCCACAGTTCCAGGATCTTCTGGGTGCTGTGGACTTTGTCATCTCCAAGGACTATCCGGCGCGCGGCGAATTCACGGGTGAAGTTTAGCCTGGGAGGTCAGTCAAACCCTTCAACGAGTGGACCCATACTGATAACACGCAGACCGCGCTTGTAGAATGTTGTGCGTCATGGCGGGTGTGATGGGTAGAGCGGGCACGTATAATGCTTGCTCGAGAGTCATCAACAAGGAGTGTGTTATGCCGAAGTACGTTATCAAACGTGAAATCCCGGAAGACGGCAAACAGTCAGCTCAAGAACACAAATCCATTTCACAGAAATCATGCAGTGTACTGAGCAAAATGGGACCGCAGATCCAATGGCTCCAGAGTTATGCGACCGGGGATAAGGTCTAGTGCGTATACATCGCACCGGACGAAAAAATGGTTCGTGAGCATGCCAGGCAAGGGGGGCTTCCCTGCAAACTGGGTCTCCGAAGCCGCCTTGGTTATCGATCCGACGACTGCAGAGTAGTAACGCCCGGCAACTGACATCAGCCGACGGCACTGCCACCACTAAAGCAGCAGGGCGTAGGATTGAATTCTGGCACTGGGTAACACCAAACACTGGGTCGGAGCGGAATAATGGTTTTGAAGCCATCCGAAGCGCAGACCTTCTACGACCGATTCGGAGCGAAACAGGGCACCCAGGGGTTCTATGAAGATCGGGCGTTGGATGATCTGATCGCCAACGCGGGTTTCGGCGAAGCAACGAGCGTTTTCGAATTTGGATGTGGTACGGGTCGTCTGGCAGCCCGTCTGCTCGAACAGCATCTCTCCGCCGGGGCGACTTATTCCGGATGCGATTTGAGCGCCACCATGGTTGGCCTTGCGAAGCGGCGGCTAGCCATCTATGAGCAGCGGGCGCGGGTGGTCCAGTCGGATGGTGCGGTGAAATTTCCTTTTTCAGATCATTCTGTGGACCGGGTGGTGACCACCTATGTCCTTGATTTGTTGTCCGAGAGCGCGATCGAGCAGGTATTTCTCGAGGCACATCGCATACTCAAACCGGGGGGCAAGTTTTGCGTGACAGGCCTAACAAGCGGGACCACTGTCCTGTCGTGGATCATTTCTTCCCTGTGGCGTGCGGTCTTCCACTTGCACGCATCGCTGGTCGGCGGCTGCAGACCGCTTCACCTATCTCGTTTTGTAGACACGGAGAACTGGCAGCTGGAGCACCGCAATGTGGTAATCCAGTTTGGTGTGCCGTCAGAGGTCGTCGTTGCAGCCGCCAAACTTCCATACAACAAAGCTCCCACACGGATGCCGCAGGGCGGTGTAATTGAGCCTTGATGCCGATCGCATCACGAGAATTTACCATCAACGCAACTTGTCTGTTACGCTGTGTTCAGTCTTGATAGCGTCCTTGTGTTCCACGGTGGATGTCTGAATTGACTAGTCTTGCACCATGCTGGTGCTTCGACCTGATCTCACCATTAGCCAGTCTGCGGCTCAAGCAGACCTACAAACAGCTGGTTTAGCCTGATGTGGAATACGCACCATCTTATTTGCGGGATTATCTAAGCAGTAGACTTAGTAAGACCGAGGGCGGATTCCCCGTTTTGACGGTATTCCGGCTTAGAATTGTCCATATTTCGCCTAGCACCTTGTTTATGCTATCTATCTTCCCCTCGGCGTGGTATAAAAGCGCCGTTGTACTCAGCCCGCGATAGTCATCAGAACCCCATCTCTTAATCTGCTCGCCCGGCATAACGTCGTTATGCGTCGTTTTGGAATCCTCATGTGCTTAATGGCACATCCCGGTTTCACAACGCCGCAGGCCGCGTCTCGCCTTCGCTAGTTTCAATTAGGAATATGGCTTTTGATGCATCATCAACGACCTTAGTACGAACAAGGTGTTTATTTTTTATCAGTTACTTTTAGAGAGATTGCAATGGAACAGAACAAACTTTATGTCGGTAATTTTCCTTACTCAGTAGACGAAGCTCAGCTGCGCGGGATCTTTTCCCAATACGGCGAGATTTCCGAACTAGCCCTGATCATGGACCGGGATACCGGTCGCCCCAAGGGCTTCGGCTTCATCACCTTCGCCACACAGGCGGCGGCGGAGAAGGCGCTTGAGCAGAACGGCAAGGACTTGGGCGGACGTCCGCTCAAGGTGAATGTCGCCACTGACAAGCCACGCACCGGCGGTTTCCGCAGCGGTGGTGGTGGCGGCGGTGGTGGTGGTAATGGTGGTGGCAACCGCCCACGGTGGTAAGCCAGCATTTCGTCTGAACTGATTCGGACGACGGAAAGCCCTGCCGCTTGCGGCAGGGCTTTTTTATATCAGATGTTTTTTATTTTGTTATAGTCTGACAAGAGCTTTCATTTAGGTGCAGCGATGAAATCGCCGATCAAGGCCTGCTGGTATTTCGACCTGGTCTCGCCATATTCGTACCTGCATCTCGAACAATTCCATAATCTTCCGGCGAACCTCGAGATCGATTTCGTTCCGGTATTGTTTGCAGGTTTGCTGAAATACTGGGAGAACAAAGGACCCGCAGAGATCCCCGCCAAGCGCATCTACACCTATCGACATGTGACTTGGCTGGCGCAGAAACTTGGTATCCCCTTCAAGGTCCCGCCGTCGCATCCATTCAATTCGCTGCCCGCACTACGGCTGTTGATTGCCGCCGGCCTGATACAGGCGAATGTGGCTACTGCCTTCGAGATGATTTGGAAAGAAGGCCGGGATCTGCAGAATCCGAAGGAGATCGCGGTGTTGGCGAGCCGCTTGGGAATTATGAATCTTCAGGCCACATTGACCAATGAAACAATCAAGTTAAAGCTGCGTGCCAACACCGCCGATGCCGTCACCAAGGGAATATTTGGGGTGCCGACGTTTGCGATCAACAACTTGATTTTCTGGGGGCAGGATTCGCTTGATATGATGCTGGATTATCTGCATGACTTCGGCCTGTTCGAGACACCGGAAATGCAGCACGCACTAACTTTGCCGGTGGGCGCATCGCGTCGCGAGGTATCCAAACCTTGAGGCAATCGCCATGGCGACAGTCTGCATCGTATGGGAGTTTCAGGTTCGACCTGAATACATGATGGCGTTTGAATACGCCTATGACGAGCATGGCGAGTGGGCACGGCTGTTCCGGCAAGACTCCGCCTATATCCGCAGCGATTTGCTGCACAACCAGGAACAAATGGGGCGCTACCTGACACTCGACCATTGGAAAACCCGCGAAGCCTATCAAGCATTCAGTGCGCGATTCCGGAACGAATACCCGAAGATCGATGATTCCTGCTGGCAATAAACCCTGTCCGAGCGGCAGATCGGCGATTACGACATGTCGGGCTGATTGTTTGGATATCATGTTGTCGTCACTAAAATCCTTGCGGCGGTTGTCACGCGGCACCTTGCCCATGGATTCGGTAAAACTTGCCCGATACCTGATCGGCAAGACTGTGGTGCGAGAGCTGCCCAAGGGCCGGATCATTGGCCGCATCGTGGAGACTGAAGCCTATCTGCTCCACGACGCCGCCTGCCACGCTTTCAATGGCCCCACAAAGCGCAACCGTTCGCTGTTTCTGGAACATGGCCATGCCTATGTGTACTTCATCTACGGCAACCATTTCATGCTGAACGTATGCAGCGAGCCAAAAGGGATCGGCGCAGGTGTGCTATTGCGGGCGCTGGAACCTCTGGAAGGAATACCACTCATGAAACGTGGCCGCAGCCACCTGTCACATAAAGATTTTACGCGCGGACCGGGAAGGCTGGCCGCGGCTCTGCGCGTAGATATGAAGCTCGATGGCCTGGATCTATGCGCCGATGGGCCTTTGTGGCTGGGCGAAGCGATGAAACCCGCGGGCCGCATCGGCTGCAGCGTGCGCATCGGTATCAACAGGGATACCCATCGCCGGCTGCGATTCTATGCGCGCGGCAACCCGTACGTCAGCGGGCCGAAATACTTATGCGGCTGACCCGTTCTTGATTGAGGCTTTATTACATCGTGCATTGATCCACGGTTGCGTCAATATGTGAATCGGCGGGTAACATGGGCCCCAAGCAAAAAAAGATTCAGTAACGAGGTGCGAGACGTGGCTGCAAACCGACGCTAGATATGTTCCGGTTCAGCGACGGTGCGTTCGTTCACGAGGTTGCCAGTATTCAGCGTGGTCTTGGGCTCCATGAGCAGCACATGCGCTTCCTCGTCGATCGAGGCTGGACAGTGCTCGGTGCCTTTCGGGATGATGATGAATTCGCCTTCATCCATGATGATGTCGCCCGTGCGCAACCGCATCAGCAACCGGCCCTTAATCACCAGGAACAGCTCGTCCTCGCTCTCGTGATGATGCCAGCTAAATTCGCCTTTAAGCTTCACCAGCTTTATGTGGGCATCGTTGATCTCGCCGACGATCTTCGGTCTCCAGTAATCGCTGAATTTCGTAAATTTTTCCTTGAGACTGATTTTTTGTATCGCCATGCGCACCTGCCTCTTAGTCAGAAGTCATCGCCGGTTTCTGCGGCGTGAACTCGGAGTAATCCTGGGTGCGTGGCGCTTTACGCATGGCATCCTGCAACTCCGTCGGCGCCGGCACGATCTTGCGCGTGGCCAGATCCAGCCATGCACCCTGCACGTCGATCACGCAAGCCAGCAAACCACCCGCCTTGAAGATGCGGTGGCGCATGCGCCAATGTTTGTCATTGGCAGACAGGCCGCTGAGTTCGGTGGTTACGCTGACACGTTCGTTGGCCCGCACCTCGTGCAGATAGCGAGTGTCTTCCCGGAACAGCACCGGCCCGAGCCGCAGTTTCTGGAAGCGTTCCAGGGTGAAACCGCAATCGTTCAGGAAACCCACGCGCGCTTGGGCGGCATAGTCCATGTAGGCGGTGTGACGCAGGTGGCCATTGGGGTCCAGATCCGCCCAGCGGACCTGGAATTCGCGACGGCAAGGATCAGTCACAGGCAGTCCTTTCTCGGTGTCAATAACCGCCATTCTACTCGCGGCTGCAAATTCAGTTGTGTATAGGGTTGTCCCTGACCGGCTGCATCGGCGAAAATACGCAACCGTCTCCCGTGGAGTATCCATGCCCTCGCGTCGCGAACTTGCTAACGCTATCCGCGCGCTCGCCATGGATGCGGTACAGCAGGCCAAATGCGGTCACCCAGGCATGCCCATGGGGATGGCGGATATCGCCGAGGTTCTGTGGAACGACTACCTTAAACACGATCCGCAAAACCCCAAGTGGGCTGACCGTGACCGCTTCGTGCTTTCCAACGGCCATGGCTCGATGCTCTTGTATACGCTCCTGCATCTCAGCGGCTACGACCTGCCGCTCACCGAGCTCAAGCGTTTCCGGCAGCTGCATTCCAAGACCCCGGGTCATCCGGAATACGGGCTGACGCCAGGCGTCGAGACCACCACCGGACCCCTGGGTCAGGGTCTGGCAAACGCCGTGGGTATGTCGATCGCTGAGAAATTGCTGGCCACGCGTTTCAACCGGCCGGGTTTCAAGATCGTCGACCATTACACCTATGTGTTCGTGGGTGACGGCTGCCTGATGGAAGGCATCTCCCATGAAGTCTGCGGGCTCGCCGGCACCCTGGGACTCGGTAAACTCATCGCCTTCTACGACGACAACGGCATCTCCATCGACGGTGAAGTGCGTGGCTGGTTTACGGACGACACTTCCAAGCGATTCGAGGCTTATGGCTGGCATGTTTTGCCTGACGTGGATGGCCACGATGCAGTCGCCATAAAGCGCGCCATCGAGGAGGCACGCGCGGTCACCGACAAACCCACGCTCATCGATTGCAAGACCATCATTGGCTTCGGTGCGCCCCACAAGCAAAACACCAAACATGCGCATGGCGAAGCCCTCGGTGAGGAAGAGGTGACCGCAGCACGCTTACAGCTCGGTTGGAAATATCCCGCCTTCGAGATTCCACCGGAGTATTACGCCGGCTGGGATGCGCGTACCCGAGGCCGGGCCTTCGAGGGCAACTGGAATAGTTTGCTCGACTCCTATCAAAAATCCTATCCGGAACTGGCGGAGGAATTTAAGCGCCGCCAGAAGGGCGAGCTACCCCTGGACTGGCCGGAGAAGTCCCTGCAGTTCATCAACAGCACCGCAGCGTATGGCGGTGGGATGGCGAGCCGCAAAGCTTCCCAGAACGCGCTCGATGGATACGGCCCGCTGCTGCCGGAACTGATTGGTGGTTCGGCCGACCTAACAGGCTCCAATAACACCCTCTGGAAGGGTTCGCGACCCATCAGCCGCCAGGATTTCGGCGGCAACTATATATACTTCGGCGTGCGCGAGTTCGGTATGTCGGCGATCCTCAACGGCCTGGCGCTGCACGGCGGCTTCATACCGTACGGTGGCACCTTCCTGACATTTTCCGATTACGCCCGCAATGCGCTGCGCATAGCGGCGCTCATGGGCGCCGGCAGCATCTTTATATATACGCATGATTCCATCGGCTTGGGTGAGGACGGCCCCACCCACCAGTCCATCGAACATCTGACGGGCTTGCGCATCATGCCGGGCATGGAGCTGTGGCGGCCCTGCGACGACGTCGAGACCGCCGTGGCCTGGGAGGCGGCCATCGAGCGCCGGCGTGGACCCACGGCGCTGGCATTGTCGCGGCAAAACCTGCCGCATTTCGAGCGCACGCCGCTGCAGCTGGAGTCCATCCGCCGTGGCGGATATATTCTGCGTGAAAGCGATGGCAATCCGGCCGCAATCATCATCGCTACCGGTTCGGAAGTGGCGCTCGCCGCGAATGCTGCCATGCAACTGGCAAAGCGGGGCCTGGCCGTGCGGGTGGTGTCGATACCTTGCACCTCTGTGTTCGATGCCCAGGATGTGAGTTATCGCGAACATATACTGCCGCCGACCGTAAAGGCGCGGGTGGCGGTGGAGGCGGGCATCACCGAATACTGGCATCGCTATGTGGGGCGGCACGGGCGCATCATCGGCATCGACCGCTACGGCGAGTCAGCGCCCGCCAAAGATGTGTTCGAATACTTCGGCTTCACCGTGGAAAACGTGGTGAAGGTGGTGGAAGCGGTGCTCAATAAAGACAAGATGCCAGATGCTTAGTGCTGTGTGCAGCGCAGGCATAGCCATTATTTTTTTTTGCACGAACTGCGGATGGGTTTTTGACTGAATCAGTTGAGGAGTGAATCATGGCAATCAAAGTTGGGATCAACGGTTACGGCCGCATCGGACGCAACATTTTGCGTGCGCTCTACGAGAGCAAGCGCAACAATGAGATCAAGATCGTGGCCATCAACGACCTGGGCGATGCGGCCACCAATGCGCATCTCACCCGGCACGACACCACTCACGGCAAGTTTCCCGGCACGGTAACAGTCGAAGGCGATAACCTGCTGGTGAACGGCGACAAGATCCGGGTTTTTGCCGAACGCGACCCGGCCAAGATTGCCTGGGGCAGTGTGGGCGCCGACATGGTGCTGGAATGCACCGGCCTGTTTGCCAGCAAGGCCAAGGCTTCGGCGCATATCCAGGGTGGTGCCAAGAAAGTCATCATTTCGGCGCCGGGTGGCGAGGACGTGGACGCGACCATCGTGTACGGCGTGAATCATAAAATCCTCAAGTCCACCCATACAGTGATCTCCAACGCCTCCTGCACCACCAATTGTCTGGCGCCACTCGCCAAGGTGCTGCATGAGAAGGTCGGCATCCTTAGCGGCATTATGAATACCGTGCATGCCTACACCAATGATCAGGTGTTGACCGATGTATTTCACAAGGACCTGCGACGCGCACGCTCGGCGACCCATTCCATGATCCCCACCAAGACCGGCGCGGCTGCCGCCATCGGTTTGGTAATCCCGGAGCTGGCCGGCAAACTGGACGGCTTCTCCATCCGTGTGCCGACGATCAATGTGTCGATCGTGGATCTCACCTTCATTGCAGCCCGCGATGTGAGCAGGGAAGAAATCCACACGATGATGCAGACCGCAAGCCAAGGCGAGTTTAAGGGCATCCTCAACTACAACGACCAGCCGCTGGTGTCGGTGGATTACAACCACGATCCGGCATCCTGCACCTACGATGCCTGGATGACCCGCGTGCTGGGTCGCTTGGTTAAAGTCTGCGGCTGGTACGACAACGAATGGGGGTTCAGCAACCGTATGCTGGATGCAACGATGGCATTCTGGAATGCAAAATAGATCTCGCTTGTAGGAGCGCCTTTCAGGCGCGATGCGGATTCGCGGCGGGAAGCCGCTCCTACAGTCAACTTTGCCACGGAGCAGATATGCGCCTGATTAAGATGACCGATCTGGATCTGCGCGCCAAGCGTGTGCTGATCAGGGAAGACCTGAACGTGCCTTTGGATGACGACGGCTGCATCAGCAGCGATGTGCGCATCCGTGCCGCATTACCGACGATCCAGGATGCCATCAAGGCGGGCGCGCGTGTCATGCTGATGGCGCATTTGGGTCGCCCCAAGGAAGGCGCGCACGATGCCGCGCTATCACTTGCGCCGGTGGCTGAACGGCTTACGGAGCTGTTAGGTGTGAAAGTGCCGCTGGTGCGCGACTGGATCGATGGCGTGCAGGTGGCGCCCGGCGAAGTGGCGCTGCTCGAGAATGTGCGCTTTCTCAGGGGTGAGAAGCAGGATGACGAAGCGCTGTCCAGAAAGATGGCCGCGCGCTGCGATATATATGTGATGGATGCCTTCGGTGCAGCACATCGCGCCGAAGCCTCCACCCATGGGGTGGCGAAATTTGCGGCTGTGGCCTGCGCCGGACCATTGCTGATGCGCGAACTGGAGGCTTTGGGCCGGGCGCTTGAACATCCGGCGCGTCCGCTGGCGGCGATCGTCGCCGGCTCCAAGGTATCCACGAAGTTGGCACTGCTGGATACACTGACAAAGAAAGTGGACCAGCTCATCGTGGGCGGCGGTATCGCCAATACCTTCATCGCAGCCGCGGGCTACAACGTGGGCAAATCCCTATATGAGCCCGGTCTGGTCACGGAAGCCAAACGGCTGATCGCAGCGGCACGCCAACGTGGCGGCGATATCCCGCTACCGGTGGATGTGGTGGTGGCGCAGGAGATTTCTGCCAATGCTGAAGCCGACGTGCGCAAAGTAAACGAGGTTGGCGCCGATGAGATGATTCTCGATATTGGCCCGGACACTTCGGAACGGTATGCCGCGATCCTCAAGAAGGCCGGCACCATCGTCTGGAATGGACCGGTGGGCGTCTTCGAGTACGATCAGTTCGGCGAGGGCACGCGGGCGGTGGCCAATGCGGTGGCGGAAAGTTCGGCGTTTTCCATCGCCGGCGGCGGCGACACGCTGGCGGCACTCGAAAAGTTTAGCGTGACTGATCGCATCTCATATATATCGACCGGTGGTGGCGCCTTTCTGGAATTTCTGGAAGGCAAGACGCTGCCGGCGGTGGCGGTTCTCGAAGAGCGTGCGCAAGACAGAGCTAAAAATTGAAGTCGAAGGATCCAGCCTGACAGCCTCTTGCTCTCACATTTCTGATTGCACTGGCGCATAATTAACCGATGCCCCGCAGAACCAAGATCGTCGCCACAATCGGCCCAGCTACTGACACGCCCAAAGTCATGGAAGCACTGGTGCGCGCTGGCGTGGATGTTGTGCGGCTGAATTTATCCCACGGCGAACCCGCCGATCATCGCTATCGCCTGGAACTTGTGCGTGCGGCGGCATTGGCCACCGGTAAGGACGTGGGCGTGCTTGCGGACCTGCAGGGACCGAAGATCCGCATCGAGAAATTCCGTGGCGGTCACATCACTCTAAAGGATGACCAGACATTCGTGCTGGATGCGGAACTCGCTGACAACGCCGGAACTGAACAAGCAGTGGGCCTCACCTACAAGGCGCTACCCCGGGACGTGAAAGCCGGCGATCTGCTGGTGCTGGGTGACGGTGAAATCAGCCTGCGCGTACAGAAGGTGGAGGGTTCGCGCATCCTTTGTCGTGTGGAAAATGGCGGTCAGGTATCTGATCACAAAGGCATCAACCGCCAGGGCGGCGGTTTGTCCGCCGAGGCGCTCACGGATAAGGATTTGCATGACATCAAGCTGGCGGCGGAGTTGGGCGTGGATTACCTGGCTGTGTCTTTTCCTCGCGATGCCGGGGATATCGAACGCGCACGCAAGCTTTTGCAAGCCGCGGGTAGTAAGGCCGGCATCATCGCCAAGATTGAGCGTACCGAGGCCATCACCAATCTCGACGAGATCATCCAGGCATCCGATGCAGTGATGATTGCGCGCGGCGACTTGGCGGTTGAGATTGGCGATGCAGAACTGCCCGGTATCCAAAAGCACATCATCCGCCGCGCCCAGGAACTTCACCGCGTGGTGATTACCGCCACCCAGATGATGGAGTCCATGATCCACAGTCCGGTGCCGACACGCGCCGAAGTACTTGACGTGGCCAACGCGGTTTTGGACGGTACCGACGCGGTGATGCTGTCGGCGGAAACCGCCGCCGGCAAATATCCGGTAAAAACGGTGGAAGCCATGGCGCGGGTATGCGAGGGCGCCGAGCGTCAGCACATGTCGCAGAGTTCACAGCGGCGTTCGGACCGGCATTTCGGACGTGTGGATGAGGCCATCGCCATGGCGGTGATGTACACCGCCAACCACATGGACGTGAGAGCCATACTCGCGCTCACGGAATCCGGTTCGACTGCATTGTGGATGTCGCGCATAAGTTCCGGCATTCCCATCTACGCCATGACGCGTCATGAAGCCACGCGCCGGCGCGTGACCTTGTACCGCGGCGTCTATCCGGTGGCCTTCGATGTGATGCATACTAATCCGGATCATGTATTGCTCAGCGCTGCGGACGAGCTCAAAAAACGCGGTATCGTCAATGAGGGCGATTTCGTGATTTGCACCAAGGGTGAGTTCAGCGGCGTCACCGGCGGCACTAATAGCCTCAAAATCGTGCGCGTCGGCGACTAGATCGACGTGAACAGGTGGACATGTAGAACGTGCCACGTATCACGCTAACAGTGGATTCTTGCCCTTTAACATCTGAAGGCGGGATCCCTGTTACAGCCAGCCCTTCTGACGGGCGATGCGCGCTGCTTCGATGCGGTTGGCGGCCCCGAGTTTGCCGATGGCCTCGGAAAGATAATTGCGCACAGTGCCTTCCGAGAGAAACAGTTGTTTGCCAATCTCGGCGCTGGCAAGGCCTTCGCCAGCCAGGCGCAGCACCTGCCGCTCGCGGTCATTCAACGGGTCCTCAGTATCCCAGGCTTCCGTGGCCAGCTCCGGCGCAATCACTTTGCCGCCCTGGTGCACTTTGCGGATAGCATTCGCCAGTTGTTCCGCCGGCGCGTCTTTTAATAGGTAACCCTTCACACCCGCATCGAGCGCGCGGCGCAGGTAACCCGGCCGCGCAAAAGTGGTGACAATGATGACGCGCGCGGTGTGGTTGTGTTCCTTGAGCGCGGCGGCGAATTCCAGCCCGGTCAGTCCCGGCATCTCGATATCGGTGACCACCACGTCCGGATGGAATTCCGCGGCAAGCGTGAGCGCGGCTTTGCCATTGGGCGCGCGCGCAACTACGGAAATGTCATCTTCCATGTCCAGCAGGGCGGCGAGCGCGCCCAGGATCATACCTTGGTCTTCGGCAATGAGCACCTTGATCATGATTTACGCCATCACCGGACCGCTGGCTTGTCCGGATGTGCCAAGCGGCAGCAGCACGGTCAGGCGCGTCCCACTGTGGCTAGAGTCAATTTCCAGATGGCCGGATACTTCCCGCAGGCGTTCGCGTATGCCTTTGAGGCCGTTGCCTTCCTGCACTCTCCCGCCGCGCCCGTCATCCTCGATCAGCAAGCGCAGTTGCCAGTCTTGATTTTCAAGCTCGATGCGGCAATGTTGCGCGCCGGAATGGCGGATAACGTTGGTCACCGCTTCGCGCAGTACCATAGCGAGCACCGAATCCTGCAGCGGAGATAATTTTGGCGGATCTACTTTTTCCGCAAGTTTGACATCAACCGCCGTGAGCGCCACGCGCACATTGGACAGCTCGCCAGTCAATCCTCCGCTGCGGTAGCCGCCCACCACCTCGCGCACTTGCGCAAGCGCATCGCGTGAGATGCGCTCCACCTCGCGGATTTCCCGAGCCGCACCGGCGAGATCGCGTTCCGCAAATTTCGCCGCCAGTTCAGCCTTGATGGTAATGAGTGTGAGCGTATGACCCAGTAGATCGTGCAGGTCGCGGGCGATGCGCTCGCGCTCGGCGGTCGTGGCGAGCCGACGGATTTCTTCTTGGGACTGTTTTAGCGCTTTGTTCTTGTGGCCCAGCTCGCCGAAATAGATATTCGCAATGCCGATAATCAAGCCCAGAAACACGCCAAAAGTCCATGCGATATACGGCACCTCGAAGAGCCAATGAAGAACGAAACCTTCAATCGCGAACAGGCTAACTATGGTAAACAGTGCGACCAAACCTTTACGTGAGCCGACGAGGAAGCCACAGAAGGCAGATGCATAAATGATAAATGTGTATCCGTTATGTGGCGGAACAACGAAGAAGACATAGCCGAGGAGCGCAATGCCGCCGAGAAGCCAGGGCAATTCTTGCTGTATTTCCCGATACATGCGGAAATACAGAACCAGGAAAACTATCGCGCCTGCGCTAGCGTACAACCACCAATATGCCGGGAATGGCTGGGGTGTGTAATTGATAAAGAAGAAGGGCAGGAAACAGAGCCACAAATAGGCTAACACGACCCCCGGTTTATCACGCGGCAGCAGCCGGTGGTGGACCCACAAAGCGGGAACCACCACCGGCCGCAAGAGTGCTCTCAGCGTGCTGTTCATGCGTTTAGTTTAACGTCACCTGGTCAAGATCGAATTGAAACCTTCCCGGATTGTCGGCGCTGAAGGCGATGTAGAACACATGCTTCAGGTCTGCATTCGGAAAGCTGGTCGCCAGGGGAATATGGTATTCCTTCCACTGTGATGTGGTTACAAATGAGGCGTATAGGGGAATGCCTTCCAGCGAACCAGCTTTCAACATGATGCTGTAGCTACCCGGCATGCCTCGCGCCCAGAACGTCAGTTCCTGCTTGGCGGACAAGTCCCCCGGCTGCATGGGCTCATGCCCCGGAAACCAGATGGTCCCGGCCCAGGGATAGGGAAATCCCGGCTTGATCTCACCGGTTATTCGCAAGGCACCATGTGTGCCGTCGGCGCCGGGATGGATCAGGGCGATGTTTGCAACGGAGTGCCCGCCCGCGCGCTGGTCGGTAGACACAGACCAGCCCCAACCGAACTCATGGCCATGCCGCAGGATGAGCGTGCCGTACTGTTTGGTCTGCACCACCTTGCCTTCGAAATCGCCGATCATGACGCTGCCGGCGGGTGCAAGCGTTGTAACCGGCACGGCTGTTTGAGTGGGTGGTGCAGCCGACAGCGGGCAGACAAATAACAGTGCCGCACCCATCGTCAAACCGCTGAGCATGAATTTGTTTGTGTAGTGTGACATCGTCTTCTCCTTGCATGTGATGTGTAAACCGGGATTTACCGAAACGCGCTATGCAGGAATGCCAGAACTTTGCTCCAAGCATCCCGGTCGGCCCACGCATACGCGGTCGGGTTGCCACCGAACGCGAAGCTGCCGCCCGGAACGGCGACGATACTGGCATTGGTTGGCCGGTAAGGCGGCAGAATGGCATGGCCAGCGCCCGCATAGCACAGCGACTCGTCGTTATAAGCGTGATGTTGCGCGGCGAGCCGCTGCATGATTTGGCTCGCCATCAGTGGCGAGGGCCAGATCTGATCGTCGCCGGCGGAGACGAGCAGCACCGGACCGGCAATGCGTTCCACCGGAATCACGGCTTTATCCACCGCCTGAGTATCCTTCAACCCATCGGCATAGGTGGACACGAACGCCAGCGGTTTGCCATTGTTGAACATTGCCGGGTTGATTACCGGAGTAGCAAAAGGCAGCGGTTTGCCGCGCAGTGTCCAGGACGAACTGATGGGACCGGGACCATAGTTGATGCCGGACCACACCACCGAACTCGGCATGAAGGCGATCACCGCCTGGAATTCCTTTGGGAACGTCGCGGCGGTAATGAGCGCCGCTTCCGCCCCCTTGGACCAGCCCATGATGGCGATGTGTTGCGGATCTACAGAGGGTTGTTGCTTGAGCCAATCCGCGGCCTTGACGAAGTATTCCAACGGAATGTTCATCAACAGCTTCGGCAGTCCGGCCACGCCAGCCTCGTTGCTCCCGAAACCCTGAAAATAGGCGAGACCCAGAGCCACATAGCCGTGTGAGGCGAACAGGGCCGCTTCGTGTACCTGCGGATACAAGCCGCCTTCCGATCCACCCAGCACTACGATTGCAGGATGTGGGCCAGGCGTCGCGGGCGTGTACAACTCGCCCACGAGGCCTTTGGTGTTGACGGCGGTTTTGGTCACGCCCGGCGACTGGATGGTCCGTGTGAGCGTGGTTTGAGCGAGTATTCTTTTATCGGCCAGTGCTTCCAGTTTAATCGTGTAACTGCTGTCCGCAGAGGCGTACAGGGTTTCCTGCGGATCCTTGACGTTCTGTGGCAACATGGACCAGATGAGGCCCATGGCATGCACGCCGGAATAACTCCCGTAACGCGGCGCTTGCCGCGTCACATCCACTACGCCGGTGTCATCCGCCAGGAACGTGGCCTGTGCGCTCCAAGTCAGGTTTTTATCATCCGGCATGCTGGCCTGCAAAGTTACGGGCTCGCCGGGCTTGAGTTCACTGACGCGGATGGTAAGCGGCTGATCCATTAGCGCCAAAACTGGTGCGGCGCTCAAGGTGACGGACGGACCGTATTGCCAGTGCTGCCAAAGACTTGCGGGTGGCGTGGCCGCCACCACGGCCGGCGTTGAGAAATCTGCGGGCAATGTCATGCAGTTCGCAGCCGTTGTATTTGCTGTCGCTACCAGCGCGGCCGAGCCGGGTTTCGGCGTGGGCAGCAGGAACAGCAACACGATGGCCGCGGCAATCAGCAACGGGATAATGACACTTGCGCGGATGATGCTTTTGTGTTGATTGGCCACGTTAGATACTCCGTGAAGTCGATGCTGTGAGGCGGCGATGGATGAGCATGGACCAAAACTGATATGAAGCACCCACAACGAACGATACTAGCGCGAACTGAAACGTTGCTTCGTTGTTTGCCAAAAAGTACATAAAACCCCAGACACAAAGTGGCAAATACAGGAGTACACCGGTGACGATGCCGGGAGAGTACCGCCGCATGCGCAGCGCACCCGCGATGTGAAATGTTGCATTGCCTGCCAGTAACGCAACGAGGGTAAGCCAGAGCGAGAGGCCCCGTGACCACGTTGGCCCCATTAGGCCCAACACAAGCGTCGCCATTAACAGTAATGCGTTGCCGACCACGGCGAAACGCGGTGTGATGCTCGTTGCGAATCTCGGCTGGTATCCGCGGTGCCAGGCCAGGAATCCACCAGGCCAGGCGAACTCCTCGAAAATGTGCAGCAGGACACAAATCGCAGGTAACCAGAACACGGAATGCTCAATATGGTTATGTTGAATATTCAGCATAATGTTTCTCTTTCAGCGGTCTTGTATGTGGCGCCAGCCGAGTTGTGCGAATCGCAGGCAGATAGCGGTGAACACGAGCAGGTAAATCAAATGCACCGTGAAATGGCTGCCATCGCCCATATGAATGACGCTCAGTCCAATTTGTGCCAGATGATAAGCGGGCAGGGTTAGGGCGAAATCCTGCAACCAGTGCGGGAATAGCTGTAGCGGTACCCAGAGGCCGGAGAGGATTGACATCGGGAGATAAATGAGATTGACGATAGCGGGCGAGGACTGGCCGCCGGCATGCAGCCCCACGGCAAGGCCGAGCGCACAGAACGGGATAGTGCCGATGATCAACGTCAGCAGTAGCGTGAACCACTCCATGTGTGGCAGACGCACGCCGCCAAACAGCGCACCTAACACGAACAGCAATAGCACGACGATGAGCGCGAACAGCATGGCCATGGCCGTTTTGGCAAAAAAGTAGGCCATGGGCGGCATGGGACTCACACGTTTCAAGGCGAGGATACCGTGTTCGCGCTCCATCGCTACGCCCACGCCGAAGCCGAATAGGGAAGGTGCCATGATGCCGAAGGTGCCGAAGGTAGCAAGCATATAGGTCGCGGCGCTACCGCCATTGCCGTGGTTGAAAATCAGGCCGAAGAACACGTAGAACATGGTGGGGAACAGCAGAGTTGGCAGGGCGTAACCGGGCATGCGTACCAGTCCCCAGAATTGAAAGCCGGCTTCGCGCAAATACACGCCGAGCGTATTGCGCCAGCCCCATTGTTTGATGACGGCGGTATTCATGCGGCTTACTCCACGTGCTTGTCGGTCAGTGCCAGAAACGCTTCTTCGAGTTTTGCGCCGCTGACTTCCAGATCATGCAAGGTGTGATCAAGGCTCAGAAGTTCACGCAGCAGACTTTCGGGCTGGGCTACGATAATGTCCAACCGTTCGCCATCGGGTATTACGGAAGTTACGCCCGGCAGCACCTGGATTTGTGCTGCGTTCAATCTGGTCACGCAACGGATATGCCGCTGAGCGACGCTGCTCTTGATCTCCGCGGACGTGCCTGTGGCGACAATGTGGCCACGGTTGATGACCACGATGCGATCGGCAAGCGCATCGGCCTCTTCCAGGTAATGCGTGGTGAGCACGATGGTGCGGCCTTGTTCCCTGAGCCGGCGGATACTGGCCCAGAAACCGCGGCGTGATTCCACGTCCAGACCCACGGTGGGTTCGTCCAGGAACAGCAGTTCCGGGTTGCCGCAGATCGCCAGCGCGAACATCAACCGCTGTTTCTGGCCACCGGATAGTTTTACTACCGGGCGATTCTCAAGCCCTTCAAGTCCGGCGGTGCGCAACACCTCAGCCGGCGGCAGAGGGTTGGGGTAATAACCCGAATACAACCCGACTACTTCGTGTAGCCGGGCATGGCCCCCCAGCTGCGCGTTCTGCAGCATTACGCCGATGCGTCGGCGCACCGCGACCTCCCGGGGCGAATGACCGAACAGCTCGACCTTGCCGGTTGTGGGTTGAGCGAGACCCAGCAACAGATTCACGCTGGTGGTCTTGCCGGCACCGTTGGGGCCAAGCAGAGCCAGAATCTCCCCCTGGCGGACATCCAAGCTCAGTTTGTCCACGGCCGTAAGCTTGCCGTAGCGCTTGCCCACCTCCATGAGTGCAGCGATGCTTGCCGGGGAACCGTTGTGTTGGGGCATGATCGCCTCCTGTTGGTATGCACCCACTATGGGATTTTGGCGGTACGCCCGCCAGTTTCATTCGTCAGGACTTCAGGGTGACAAGTGTCATGGCGCTGCTGTTTGTGACAATTATCAGGTGCAGTTAATTACAAAGATGATTGGTAATGGGAAGGTTGTGTGTGAATAATTGCAGGCTGATACTACTAATGCGTGGCTCTACCCTGCTTCCAATCCATCACCCGTCAGGGGGGGCAGCAGCAAGTGGAAAAATAGTGATTCAGAATGGGTGCTGCTCTAATAAAGTCAGAGACGCGATCCATGCAGACAGCAGAAGCCATCGACAGCCCGGAGTCTCGAACACGGTCGAGACTGGTAGAGATGCATCAAGTCACCAAAATCTACCGGCGGTTTGAAATAGAAGACCGATGATGAGATTCTGGAACGATTGAAAATCCTCAACGATGAATAAGGGCGTTATGAGATTGGAAACGGAAGCATGAAATATCTGCCCCTACTCTGGGCAAATCTGACGCGCCGCAAGACACGCCTGGCGTTCACGTTGCTGTCGGTTATCTTCGCGTTCCTGCTGTTCGGTGTGCTCATGGCCATCCGCCAGGCGTTCACACTGGGCGCGAATCTGGTCGGCGCCAACCGCCTGATGACCATGAGCGCGGTGTCGCTGACGGTGGCCTTGCCCATCAATTACGGCGGACGCATCGCGGACGTGCAGGGTGTGGAGCAGGTCGATCCCCAAGCTTGGGTGGGCGGCTACTTCCAGGATCCGCGTAATCCCATTTACGTCCTGGCGGTGCGCGTCAAGAGTTTCCTGGATATCTATCCCGAATACACCCTGCCCACTGTCGAGCAGCGCGCGTGGCTGGCGGACAAGCGTGGCGCCATTGTTGGTGCTGCGCTGGCGCGCCAATATGGCTGGAAACTTGGCCAGCAGATTCCACTGCGCTCCAGCATCTGGCGAGACAAGAACGGCAACAATGTCTGGGAACTGACCGTGGACGGCATCTACACCAGCAGTCAGAAGGGCGGCGACAACCAGATGTTCATGCACTATCAATACCTCGACGACGGACGCGCATTTGCCAACAACACTGTGAACTGGTTTGTGCTGAAGATCGCCGATCCGGCGCGCGCCGGATCGGTGGCGCAGGCGGTGGATGCGCTGTTCGCCAACTCACCCAACGAGACCCGCACCGCCACCGAAAAGGCTGTCGTGCAGAATTTCGCCGCCCAGTTCGGCAACATTGGCGTCATCGTGACCGCAGTGGTGAGCGCGGTGCTGTTCACCATGCTGCTGGTGACCGCTAATACCATGGGGCAATCGGTGCGCGAACGCACCGCCGAACTCGCGGTGCTGAAAGTGCTGGGTTTCAGTAACCTGCCTATCGCCGGCATGGTGCTGCTGGAATCGCTGCTGCTGACGGTTGTCGGAGGCGTTCTTGGCCTGCTGCTGGCCTACGCGGTGGTTGCCGTCATACCTGCCGCACTGCTGGAATTCCTGCCGGGTATGTACATCCCGGCTGCGGGCGTGTTCGCCGGTGTGTTGCTCATGTTGTTGCTGGGTATGTTGGCGGCGCTGCTGCCGGTCGTCCGCGCCATGCGCCTGCACGTGGTGGCGGCGCTGAGGAGTGTCTGACATGAGCAGTTTGACACAATTGCTGGCGGTCAGCGCCATGAACTTCCGCAACCTGCGCCGGCGGTTGGATTCCTCGTTGGTGGCGATCATCGGTTTCGCGGGCGTGGTGCTGGTGGTGGTGGCGATCCTGTCCATCCGCGCCGGCTTTCGCAGCACGCTGACCACCACCGGTTCGCCGGACGTCGCCATTGTGCTGCGCGGTGGTTCGGGCACTGAGATCAACAGCGTGCTCGGTGGCAACAGCAGTTACATCATCGGCCAGGCGCCCGGAGTGGCGCAGAACCCGAGCGGCGCGGTATTGTCGCCGGAACTGCTGGTGCAGATCAGTCTGAAAAAACGCTCCAGCGGCACCCAGTCGGGTGTGTCTTTCCGCGGCGTCACCGCAGATGCTTTTTTGGTGCATGACAAGATACACATCGTATCCGGACGCATGTTCACCTCGGGCTTAAACGAAGTCATTGTGGGCGCAAACGCTGTTCGGAGTTTCCAGGGCTTGCAATTGGGCAATGTTTTGCATTCGGGACGTTATAACTGGAAGATCGTGGGGATATTTGATGACGGTGGCGGTTTGCATAATTCTGAAATTTGGACGAGTCTGCCGGTGCTGCAAGGTGCCTACCAGCGCGGTAACTCGGTGAGTTCCGTGTACGTCAAGCTTGCCAACCCCGGCGCCTTCGATACGTTCAAGCAATCGCTTACCCACAATCCACAGTTGAACGTCAGCGTACAGCGCGAATCGGAGTATTTCACCGAACAAGCCCAGGGCATGAGCCTGTTCATCAGCATCGTCGGCGGTATCATCGGCGTGTTGATGGGCGGTGGTGCGGTATTCGGCGCCATCAATACCATGTATACGGCGGTGGCCGCGCGTGCCCAGGAAATCGCTACGTTACGCGCCCTGGGTTTCGGCCGTACACCGGTATTGGTGTCAGTATTGCTGGAAGGCCTGCTACTGGGGCTGGTGGGTGGCGTGTGCGGTGGCGCCTTGGCTTATCTGCTGTTCAACGGCTTTGAAGCCACCACCTTCAATCAATTTAGCATCATGGCGTTTCAATTTGCCGTGACACCGCGGCTGCTGTTGCTAGGGGTCATCTATGCGCTGCTGATGGGCTTAATGGGCGGTCTGCTGCCGGCGCTACGTGCCATCCGCATGCCGATCGCTGCCAGTCTGCGCCAGACCTGAGAATGTACCTGTATTCCATTGGTAGGAGCGGCGATGACCGCCAGGGGTGAGTCGCAATAGCAGCGAACGGACATATGTGGAAGTATGTCTTGGCCTTTCAAGCAGGGCAGGAAGCCCCGCTCAAAAGGCGAAATGCAGGCGCAAAAATCAGCTTCGCCGCAGTGGTTTTGGAATCGCGGTCGGTAATGCCGCTCCCACGACCTGCGCTGTCGTTATTATTTGATCAGCCGCAGCGCGAAGGGGTAACGGTAGTCCACGCCCTTGGATGCTTGGATAGCGGCGACGATGATGAATATCATGTCAATGATCGCCACCGCCCATAACAGGAAGATACCAATGATGATAAAGACAAGAAGACCACTCACGACTGCGGCGATGACCATGGTGATTTGGAAGTTCAAGGCTTCCTTGCCGTTGCTGTTCACAAAGGGCATCTCGTCCTTCTTCATCAGCCATACCACCAGCGGCCCGATGATGAACCCTACAATGGGAAACACGTAACCGGCCAGCGCACTCAGGTGTGCGGCCATACCCCAGTTATTTTCAGCTTCAGTTGTCATCGCTGGTTCTCCTTTGTCGTCCTGGTGCCGCCTTGTAGGAATCCTGCACGTTTTGGCTGCGGCTGACAAGCCCGCGCATCGAGCTAATTGGATTGGTATACCATTGTTGGCCTTTGGGACTTCTGATAAGGCTGGGATCACATGCGCCGCATTCTTATCTGGCTGGCCACTGGCATCGGTGGCCTGATGCTGTTGGCAGCCATCACTGCCTATGCCGTTCTGCATGCCAGCGCACCACAGCTGGAGGGCAAGGTAAAAATGGCTGGGCTAAGCGCGTCCGTCACTGTCACCCGCGACCAGTTGGGTGTACCCACCATCAGTGCAAACAATCGTGTCGACGCGGTACGGGTTTTGGGTTTCCTGCATGCTCAGGATCGTTTCTTCCAGATGGACCTGATGCGCCGGCTGGCGTCCGGTGATCTGGCAGCCCTGGTGGGGCCGGCGGCACTGAAGGTAGACGAGCGGCATCGCCTGTTCCGGCTGCGCGCGGTGGCACATCAAGTCATGGCCCAGGCTACGCCCGAGCAACTTAAATATATCGATGCTTACACGGCCGGCGTGAACGCGGGACTGCAGGCGCTCAGGGTCAGGCCGTTCGAATATCTTCTACTCAGGCCGCGTCCGAGAGACTGGCAGCCGGAGGATTCGGTGCTGGTGATCTTCGCCATGTACTTCGATTTGCAGGACGCCTATGACCGGCGCGAATCAAACTTGGCATTAATGCGCGAGACCCTGCCGGGGCCGCTATTCGAGTTCCTGGATGCACCGGGTACCCAATGGGATGCGCCGCTCACGGGCCGGGCTTTCACAACGCCACCGATTCCATCGGATAAGCAGGTGAACATACGTTCATGGCCAGCAGCGGATTTTGCCGATATAAATCACGAGCACTTCACTGAACCTGAAGTAACCGGTAGCAACAGTTTTGCTGTGGATGCGGCCCACAGTGCCAACGGACACGCCATTCTCGCCAATGACATGCATTTGGGACTGGCGGTGCCGAATATCTGGTACCGCGCGCAATTGAACTATCCCGATCCGGTGCATCCGGGGCAAAACATTTCGATTACCGGAGTCACGCTGCCGGGTGTGCCAGTGATCGTGGTGGGCAGCAACGGGCATGTGGCATGGGGATTCACCAACAGCTATGGCGATTGGGTGGATCTGGTGATGTTGCACACCAAATCCGATGATCCCAACTATTACCTGACGTCCAGCGGCTGGCATGCGTTCACCCATCACCAGGAAATCATCAAGGTGGCGGGGCACAAGGACGTAATCATGGATGTGCGCGACACCATTTGGGGGCCGGTAGAGGGTGAGGACCACAATGGCGTGTTGCGGGCGGTGCATTGGATGGCTGCGGATCCGTACGCCACCAATCTGGAACTGGGCGACATGGACAGTGTACAGAATGTGCAGCAGGCCATGGCCGTGGCCAACCGCAGCGGCATACCGGAACAGAATTTTCTGGTGGCGGATTCCGCCGGCAATATCGCCTGGACCATCGCGGGGAAAATCCCGGTGCGTACCGGTTATGACCCGGAATTCCCGGCTTACTGGGACAAAGCAGGCGTCGGCTGGACCAGCTGGCTCGCCCCTGGCCAGTATCCGCGCATCGTCAATCCAACCGATGGCCGCCTGTGGACCGCCAATGCGCGCACCGTGGACGGTGTGATGCTTAAGCAAATCGGTGACGGTGGTTACGATCTGGGGGCCCGCGCTCAGCAGCTTCACGATGACTTGAGGGCCCAGGATAAATTTTCGCCGGCCGATATGCTGGTTATCGAACTGGATGACCGGGCGGTGTTTCTGAGCCGCTGGCGCTCGTTACTGTTGCGTCTGCTGACGCAGGAGAATACCAAGAACAATGTGCAGCGCGCAGAATTTCTTCACTATGTGCAAAACTGGGGCGGCAAGGCGGCCACTGATTCCGTTGGCTACCGGCTGGTGAGGGATTTTCGCTCACGGGTGGATCAGGCGGTCTTTGGCGCATTGACTGCGCCCTGCAAAAAGATCGATCCCGATTTTGATTACACGGTGCTTACCCAGCGGGAAGGGCCATTGTGGGCCATGGTTACACAACAGCCACTTAATCTGCTCAATCCAAAATACAAAACCTGGAATGACCTGATGTTGGCAGCGGTGGATCAGGTCAACCAGTCGTTATGGTTGCCGGAAACCGGACTCGCGACCCGCACCTGGGGTGAGTACAACACGGTGCGTATTCGCCAGCCCTTGAGCCGCGCGCTGCCGGTCTTGTCCCGCTGGCTGGATATGCCAGCAGTGGAATTGCCGGGCGACAGCAATATGCCGCGGGTGCAGGGCGTGCGCTTCGGCGCATCGGAGCGCATGGACGTGGAACCCGGACACGAACAAAATGGAATTTTCGAGATGCCCACGGGTCAAAGCGGGTATCCGCCGTCGCCGTTCTACCGTAACAGCGAGCCGGCCTGGGAACAGGGAAAAGCCACGCCGTTTTTACCAGGCGCGGTACGCGACACGGTGGTGTTTCAGCCGCCCGGTTGATCCGGCACCAGTGTGCTTGCCACATCCCGCAGTCGGTGAGTGGTGGATGACAACGGTCGTTGCTCCAGCCAATTGATGAGTGTCTCCCAGTCCTGCACATCTTGCCGGGTTTTGCGCGTTTCCAGTTCGTGAATAGCCAAGCCTGCCTCCGATGCATGCACATAGTTCTGGGTATCGCGGAAACTGGTGACAAAGGGAATGCCCAGGCTACGCAGGAAATGCTGCAGCTTGATGTATATGAGAGTGTTTTTTTTCACGCGGTTGGCGATCACTGCCACGCGTTCGGTGCGCCGCTTAATGCGGCCTGCCAATAAAAGATCAGCGATGTAGTGGGACGCGACGTGGATATCGATGTCCGATGGCAGCACCGGTATGAGGATCGCATCGGCATCGCGGGTGAAATCCTGCAGGTGCAAACTATCGAGTGCTGCGGGAGTATCCACGATGATCCGCTCGGTGCCCGGAGGCACGCGCAACTGGAAACTGCGTGTCACACGGCCGTTGCGTTCGGCGCCGGCGATGCCGGTGATGGCAGCCGGTTTTTCGCCGCGATTCTTCAGCCATCGCAGGCTGGAGCCCTGTAGATCTGCATCCAGGAGTGCGGTGTGGTAGCCATGGGAGGCGTAATAACCCGCTAGATTGGTGCATAGGGTGGTCTTGCCGCAACCACCCTTGGTATTAAGCGCCACAATGCGCATCAAAGGGCGGACGGCAGGTTGTCCCTGGCCCTCCGGCTGGGCTATCGGCGTGTTTGGGGGCCTGGGATGCCATAGTTTCAGGTTTAGCATTTAGCAATGATTTGCATGCTGTTGCGAACGTCGATGTGCCTGTGCACTAGCCAAAAATTATGTAATACCTTCTAATACCCAAAGCTGGCATTTGAATATACATGATTTTACTCTCTGAGAAGCAGCCACTTGAAGGCGGTACCCGCATTTATAGTGCAGGCCATGATCAACACGGCCTGGGCCTCTCCTCAGGTCGAACTGCCCAACACTCTTCTACTTTGACTAGGGGCACCTTGAGTCTTGGGAGCTTGGGTTTGCAGTACGGCGTACTATTGCAACAGCCATCGAAATGATCGCTTTATGCGCGATGAATGCAGCGTGTCAACGGGTGGAGGATAATCGAATCCGCTACATCGGGTTGATGTTGAATACTCTATGAATGATCTCACCAGATCACGACCGAAACTGGGCTTGGTGTTGCCGGGCGGCGGAGCACGCGCAGCCTATCAGGTGGGTGTGCTTAAAGCCATCGCCGAATTACTGCCGCCGGGTACACCCAACCCATTCCCAGTAATCTCCGGCACCTCTGCCGGAGCCATTAATGCCGCATTTATCGCCACCTATGCGCCGCATTTCCGCACCGGCATCGAGCAGCTTGCAGGTGTATGGGGACACATCCATAGCAATCGGGTGTTCCGTACCGATGTCTTTACTATTTTTAAGAATGCCATGTATTGGTTAATGAGTTTACTGCATGCGGGCTTCGGTCGGCGCAACCCTATATCATTGTTGGACAATACCCCACTCAGGCGGTTGCTGGAGCAGCACATCATTTTTGCGCGGCTACAGGAGGCTATCGATGTAGGCAGCCTGGATGCATTGGCCATCACCTGTTCCGGCTATACATCAGCACGGGCTGTATCTTTTTATGAAGGCCGGCCAAACCTTAAACCCTGGCACCGCGCCCGCCGTTTGGGCCAGCCAGTGGAATTATGCATTGATCACATCATGGCTTCGGTGTCGCTGCCGGCGATATTTCCGGCGGTACGCCTCGGCCGTGAATACTTCGGCGACGGCTCGTTACGCCAGGCGGCGCCTCTGAGTCCCGTGGTGCACTTGGGAGCTGAACGCATCCTGGTGATCGGGGTACGCAATGAGCAGGCCAATAAGTTGCCAGCGGAAGGCGAGAAAGTACCGTATCCGCCCCTCGGCCAGATCGCCGGATATCTGCTGGATGTGATTTTCAGCGACAGTGTTTATGCGGATCTGGAGCGCCTGCAGCGCATCAATACTACCATCAGCCGCATGTCACAGCAGGAGTTTCATGGACAACCGCTGAAAATCATTGATACCCTAGTGATTGTGCCAAGCGTCGATATACGCGACATCGCGCGGCGTCATATATATGATTTCCCACGTAGCATGCGATTGTTGCTGCGCGCTATGGGAGGTCTGCATAAAACCGGCAGCCAGCTGTTGAGCTATTTGTTATTCGAGGCTGGTTACTGCCAGGAGCTGATAGCACTTGGCCATAAAGACGGACTTGCACAGGCGGATAGGCTTCTGCATTTCATAGCCGGGGATGTGGTTTCTGTTGACTGAAGCAGTTCATTTCAATTCATTATGTCTCACCAGCACTTCGCGCCCCAGCTCGCGGAAATGCGCGGCAAGTTTTTCGACGACATAGACTGAGCGGTGGTAACCACCGGTGCAGCCCACCGAGACCGTAAGGTATTGGCGGTTGGAAGACTCGAACTGTGGTATCCAGTGCGCAAGTAAGGCCCTTAGATCCTGAACGAAACGCTGTGCTAGCGGGCTGTTTTCCAGAAACTGCGCCACCACCGGATCCTTGCCGGTAAGCGGCCGCAGCTCCGGATCCCAGTAAGGATTTGGCAGACCGCGGGCATCGAATACGAAATCCGAGTCTCCCGGCAGGCCGTGGCGGAAACCAAAGGACTGGAACAGCAGCGACAGTTGCGCGCGCGCCTCGCGATGGATGCGCGCGCGTACCAGTTCCCGCAGTTCATGCACGGAGGTGCGGCTGGTGTCGAGGGTGAGGTCGGCGTTATCCGCCAGCGGCCCCAGTAACTCGCGTTCCATGCGGATGGCCTCGGGCAACGAACGGCCTTCGCCGGCCAGCGGGTGCGGCCGGTGGCTTTCGTTGTACCGCTTGATCAGCACGTCGTCTTCGGCCTGCAAAAAAACGATTTCGCAGGCCACCTGTTGGGCGCGCAGTCCTATGACCGCCTGCGGCACCGAATAGATATCTTCGGGACGGTTGCGCGCGTCTATGCCGACCGCCATGTTCGCATACACCGGATCGCCAACAAGCAGGGTCACGCGCGCAAAATCGTCCAGCAGTCCCGCCGGCAGGTTGTCTACACAATAATAATCCAGATCCTCCAGCATATGCAGAGCTACGGATTTGCCGGATCCGGATAGCCCACTCAGGATGATGAGACGCATGGTTTTCCTGTACTGTCAGTGACAATAGGTGATGGCACACTATAACTACTGATGCTGACGATACAAAAACTGCGCGCCATCAGACCGCGCCATTTTTTTTGGTTTGCCAGTTCTATTCTCCAGCATCTAAGAGATGGCATTTGTGCGCACGCTGGCACGATCGTTGTGACCCGTGAGTTTTTCTTTGTGTTTTTTTAGCTGACGGTCGAGCTTGTCAGTCAGCGCATCGATGGCAGCATACATGTCGGTATCCACTGCATCGGCGAAAATCTTGCCATGAACCACTGGCAGCGTGGCTTCGGCCCGGTGTTCCAGTTTGGATACCGTCAATACCACATGGATATCAGTGACATGGTCGAAATGTCGCTCCAAGCGTTCGAATTTGTTTTCCACATAATTACGAAGTGCCGGAGTGATGTCCAGATGTTGGCCGCTGATGTCAATTTTCATGATGCGCTCCTGATATTCCTCATGTTGTTACCTCATGGCGAGGCGTTTACGTTTGTGGGCCGGGGGGATGGTCATGGACTCACGGTATTTGGCGACCGTGCGTCGGGCCACGTGGATACCACGGCTTACAAGCTCCTTGGTGATACGGTCATCGCTCAATGGGTTATTCGGGTCCTCCTGGAGCAATAATTTGCGGATTAAGGCACGGATCGCGACGGACGAGAGTGCACTGCCATTATCTGTTGACAGCTCATTGGAGAAAAAGTGCCGGAAGGCCAGCGTACCACGCGGTGTGGCCAGATATTTATTGGCCACCACTCGCGAGATCGTGGATTCATGCAATTCCAGTTCCGCTGCCAGATCCTTGAGCATCAGTGGGTGCATGGATTCTTCACCGGCGTCGAGGAAATCCGCCTGATGGCGCACGATGCATTCAGCCACACGCAACAGAGTGTGGTTGCGCATCTTCAGGCTGCGGATCAGCCAGCGCGCCTCCTGCAGTTGACGCCCCAGATCCGCATTCTCACCGTTGCGCCGCCGGCCGATGGCCGCAGCATACATAGAGTTGACGCGCAGACGCGGTGCGATGGCGGGGTTGAGTTCCACCACCCAGCGCTCATCGCGGCGCGACAGCACTACATCGGGAATGATGAAATCCACAGCGCTGGAAGCCAGGCCGGTACCCGGTCTCGGGTTGAGAGACTGGATCAGAGTGATGGCAGCAGCCAATTCGTCATCGCCGGCATCCAGCTGCCGACAGAGCTGTGCAAGTGAGTGTTCCGCGAGTTCCTGCAGATGTCCGGCCGCCAAACGTAATGCCAGTTCCTGGACGGCTGACGGTTCCAGCTGGCGCAGCTGGATGCTTAGACATTCGCTCAAGTCCCGGGCTGCCACACCCGGCGGGTCGAGTGTCTGGATCTGATGCAGCACCGCTTCCATCTCTTCGGGTTCGGGGCTGTTGCCTTGGTCGTCGAAGGCTTGGCGTAGCTCATCCAGGTTGGCGGTTAGATATCCATCCTCGTTCAGGCTGTCGATGATCAGGGCGCCGATGGCCGCGTCGCGAGCGCTCAGACGCGTCAGCTCCAGTTGCTGGTGCAGATAATCCCGCAGGCTGATGTCCACGGGTGCCGTGGGCTCGGCAAAATCCTGTCCAGCACCACCACCCCAGGTCACATCGACATCAGCACTGTCCCATTCCACCTCCGGTAGTTCTCCGGCGGTTTCCGATACCGGCTCTTGCCCGGATTCGGATGGCAACTCGGTGATTTCGCCAGTGGGGGCTTCATCGCCATCCTCGACCTTTTCCAAAAGCAAGTTATTTTCCAGAGCCTGCTGCACCATATCGCGCAATTCCAGTGCGGACATCTGCAATAGGCCTAAAGCCTGGCGCAACTCCGGGGTCATGGCGAGTCGATGGATCTGTCGCAGGCCGAGAATGGCTTTCAAAATGCTCAATCCTTTATGACAATAATGGCTTGGTGTATATGTTGTCTTTCACTTAACAGTGAAAGACTAGCGCCCGCCACCCGGTGCGCTAGGGTTGACTGCGGAGTACGCGGGCCATGAGATAGTTATAGCCGAAAATTCTCGCCCAGGTAGACCTCCCGGACCTGTTGGTTGGCGAGGATCGCGGCCGGCGGCCCGTCAGCGATCACCCGACCACTGCTGATGATGTAGGCGCGTGAGCAGATCCCCAGGGTCTCGCGCACGTTGTGATCGGTGACCAGCACGCCGATATTGCGGGCTTTCAGGTGATCGATGATGTGCTGGATATCAATGACGGAGATCGGGTCGACCCCGGCAAACGGCTCGTCCAGCAGTATATAAGCCGGATCCGCCGCCAGCGCGCGGGCGATCTCCACGCGCCGTCGTTCCCCGCCGGAAAGCGACAGCCCCAGGGAATCACGTAGGTGGGCGATGCGCAGTTCTTCTAGCAGTCCTTGCAGGCGTTTCTCGCGTTCCACATGCTTGAGTCCGGGACGGGTCTCCAGGATCGCACGAATGTTGTCCGCCACCGTCAACTTGCGGAATATAGACGCTTCCTGCGGCAGGTAACCGAGACCCAGACGCGCGCGCGCGTGCACCGGCAGATTCGTGACTTCCCGGTCGTTGAGGAAGATGCGGCCGCCGTCGGCAGGCACCAATCCCACGATCATGTAGAACGACGTGGTCTTGCCGGCGCCGTTGGGGCCTAGGAGTCCGACGACTTCACCGCGAGCCACTTCCATGGATACATTGCGTACCACCTCGCGGCGGCGGTAACGTTTGACAAGTTTCTCGGCGCGCAGGGTATTCACGACGGCGTGTTCTGGCCCGGATTTTGTGAGGGCGGCGTATTCTCAAGCATGCGGTGTTTCTTTTGTTTATGCTGTGCTTTGGCAGGCGGAGTCGCGGTGACACGTGATGGTGGGATGGTGATATTGATACGTCCGCCGCTAGTTTTGCCACCGCTGGCGATCACATGTTCGGTCTCGGTATCGTATTGGATTACGTCGCCCATCATCTGACGTTCGCCCTGCTGCACGTGTGCATTGCCCGTGAGTACCACCTCATTCTTGTTGGCATCGTAGGTGATTTCATTGGCAACGCCGTGCGATAGCGCGCCCGTATCAGGCTGCTGCTGGAAGGTAGCCGGGGCGCCAGTGATGTCGGCGGTTTGGATTTCGCCATTCAGCATATGCAGGATAGCCTTATCAGCGGTGATGCGGATGCTACCCTGGGTGATGATCACATGACCGGTATATGTACCGGTGCCGTTGTTGGTGCTGGAATCACTCTGGAAATCCCCGTGATCAGACTGGATATTGATGGGTTGATTCTTGTCGCTTCTTAGCGCCCACGCCGATGTCGTGGCGCACACCGCGCATAGCAAAAACAATACGCGCCATTTATTATTACTTATGCACATAGTAGCCTCGTACATTCGATTCCAATTGCACCTGGTTATCTTTTAGGTAAACTTGCATGCCCACTCCCGTCATGCGGCCCATGCCTTGTAATATCTCTACCGGATCCGGTGTGGTGGCAACATTGGTGTTCATATCCACGTTCATTTTATCGGTATGGATGATCAGTGGGAGGCCGCCGTTGTTCCCCGCATGCGTCATCTCCACGTGGCCATCCAGTTCCACCAGCTTGCCCCCGGAGGGCAGCAGTGCATGATCAGCCTGTATATGCCAGGGTTGCCCGTTAGCAATGAAATACTTGACACGCGGTGCAAACACTTCAACGCTATCGTCATCCGGGTGGTGCAGAATACGCGGCGCGGTCATGACCGCCTCAGGTTTGCCCTGGTCGTCGAGGGTCGTGACCGTGGCATCGGTGAAATAGTAGTCGGGTTCATGAGTGGCCGGAACGGGCTTCTGAATAACCGGCGGCTTCACATGCTGGAGCAACCACCAGGTACCTGCTGCCGCCAGTGCCAGCACCAGAATCATCAGTAAGATGCGCAGATTCACCCGTTTGTGGTCCGCGCTTCAAGGATCAGGTCGCAGATCTCGCGCACTGCGCCTTCGCCACCACGGGAGCGTGTGCACCAGTCAGCTTGGGCGCGCACTTCGGGTTGCGCATCCGCGACGGCAATGGCTATACCCGCCACTTGCATGATTGGCAGATCCGCCAGATCATCACCGACACAGGCGGTTTGGCCTGGATTCAAAGCAAGTTTTTTCAGCAGTTTTTCCAATATCGGCCGTTTGTCATCATCGCCCTGAAATACATGTCGGATACCCAGTTCCTGCATGCGCCGGCTCACGGCTGTTGAACTGCGCCCCGATATCACCGCCACTTGGATTCCCTGCTGGAGTAGGGATTTGATGCCGTGGCCATCACGCACGTGAAAGACCTTTAACTCCTCGCCATCGGCGCCGTAATACAGACGGCCGTCGGTAAACACCCCGTCCACATCGAAGATTACCAGTTGCACACGCGCTGCCAATTCGCGGATGTCCGGCATATCACACCACGCCGGCACGCACTAGGTCATGCATGTGCAAGGCGCCGATCAGAATATTGTCTTCATTGACCACAGGTAGCGCCGTGATGTGTTTTTCGTTCATGATGCGGATCGCCTCGCCTGTGAGGACATCGGCGTGTACGGTGGCGCAGTTGTATGTCATTACCTCGTCGATCTTGGTGCGATGTACGTCGATCTCCTTCTCCAGGGTGCGCCGCAAATCGCCATCGGTGAAGATACCGGCCACATGCTTGTTCTTGTCCACGATGGCCGTCATGCCTAAGCCCTTGCGGGTCATCTCCACCAGTGCCTGGCTCAGGAGCGCGCCTTCGGCGACGGTGGGGACCGCCTCGCCGGTATGCATGATGTCCTGCACCCGTAACAGTAGACGCCGGCCCAGGCTGCCGCCCGGATGGGAGCGGGCGAAATCTTCCTCGGTGAAGCCGCGCGTGGATAGCAGCGAAACGGCCAGGGCATCGCCCATGGCAAGCGCCGCCGTGGTACTGGCAGTGGGCGCCAGGTTCAGTGGACAGGCCTCCTGGGCCACGGATACATCCAGATGCACGTCGGCGGCTTTCGCTAGGGTCGAGTTTGCATGGCCGGTGAGTGCTACGAGCTTCACGCCAAGACGCTTGATGAGCGGCAAAATGATGATGAGCTCGGCAGTCTCACCGGAATTGGACAGGATCAGCACCACATCTCCGCCGGTGATCATGCCCATATCACCATGACTGGCTTCGCCGGGATGCACATAGAAAGCCGGCGTGCCGGTGCTCGCCAGGGTCGCGGCGATCTTGTTGGCCACGTGTCCCGATTTACCCATGCCCATGACCACCACGCGTCCGCGGCAGGCGAGCAACAGTCGGCAGGCTTCAGCGAAATGCTGGTCCAGACGTGGACCCAGTGCGGTGATGGCGTCCGCCTCGGTCTGTAGAACTTGGCGCGCGAGACGCAGCAGGCTGGCGGTGTCGTTGCTGTTCATCGGCGGGCGTGCCTAGCGGGAAGGAGCGGTTCGAGCATCAATAATACACGTTTTGCGACGTAGCCCAGCACCGGCCCATACCGGCAGCCAAGGCTAATCGGTTATCATCCATGCTCGGAATCAGCAAGATTCTCGGGGCATCCCGCCTTGCAACCCATCGGAGCACCTCATTGACCCCCGCTGAGATCGAGCAGCTCATCATGCAGGGATTACCAGCCGCACAGGTCCGCGTCAGCAGCGCTGACGGCACGCATTTCCAAGCCGAGGTCATCACCTCGAGTTTCAATGGCAAACCGCCATTGGCGCGACACCAGATGGTGTATGCGACCCTTGGCGAACGCTTGGGCCGCGAAATCCACGCCCTTAGTTTGCGAACGCTCACGCCGGATGAATTGCGGCAACATCGAAGCCGGTCATCGGCCTAAGATCAGAAGGCGATTCATTGGATAAACTACTTATTAATGGCGGCCGACCTTTGGAAGGCGAAATTCGCATCTCCGGCGCCAAGAACGCCACCTTGCCGATTTTGGCGGCCACCTTGCTGGCAGACGGACCGGTCACCGTGGGCAATGTGCCGCATCTGCACGATGTCACCACCACTATCGAATTGCTAGGTCGCATGGGCGTGGGCGTCACCATTGACGAGCGTATGCGTATCGAAGTGGATCCCACCAGCATCAAGGAGTTCTACGCACCCTATGAACTGGTCAAGACCATGCGCGCCTCCATCCTGGTGCTGGGACCGCTGGTAACCAAATATGGCCGCGCTGACGTGTCCCTGCCTGGAGGTTGCGCCATCGGTACGCGACCGGTGAATCTGCACATCGCAGGCCTGGAGGCCATGGGCGCAGATATCAAGGTGGAAAACGGCTATATCCGTGCGACCGCAGGACGCCTGCATGGCGCACGCATCTGTATGGACACTGTCTCGGTAACCGGCACCGAAAATATCATGATGGCCGCAACACTCGCTGATGGCACCACCGTGATCGAAAATGCCGCGCGTGAACCGGAGGTGGTGGACCTGGCCAATTGCCTGATACAGATGGGCGCACGTATCAAAGGGCACGGCAGCGATATCATCGTCATCGAAGGCGTGAAAAAACTGCGTGGCACAGAATATAACGTATTGCCGGACCGCATCGAGACTGGAACCTATCTATGTGCCGGCGCATTGACCGGCGGACATGTGCGCGTCAAGGACACCAGACCCGAATTGCTGGATGCAGTAACCGCAAAGCTTGAGGAAGCTGGTGCCAGGATCGACAAGGGCAGCAATTGGATCGAAGTGGATATGCGCAATCGCAGACCCCGCGCAGTGGATGTGCGTACTGCGCCCTTTCCGGCGTTTCCCACCGACATGCAGGCGCAGTTCACTGCGCTCAACGTTGTTGCCGAAGGTACCGGCACTATTACTGAAACGGTTTTCGAAAACCGCTTCATGCATGTGCTGGAGATGCAGCGCATGGGCGCGGATGTGAAGCTGGAAGGCAACACCGCCATCAGCCAGGGTGTGAAGCATCTTACCGGTGCGCCGGTTATGGCCACGGACTTGCGCGCCTCCGCGAGCCTGGTTCTGGCAGGACTCGTGGCCCAAGGCGAAACCGTGGTGGAGCGCATTTACCACATCGACCGCGGTTACGAGACCATTGAGGAGAAGCTGGGTCAACTCGGTGCAAAAATCCACCGGGTGCCAGCCTGAACGGGAAAACTTTCAGTCAGGTTTCCTCTGCGATGAAGCGCAACCCGGACGTTAAGCGCCCCGGTCGAGGAGAGCCAGGCGGAACCGGTATCGGTGCTCTTCCGGTGAGGCGGGCGGCGACCTCCAGTCAATCGAACATCCCGCTCACAGCCAGTGTGCGGTTGGCTATACTGTATGTATGAACAGCTCTGATATAACGATCGAGCGTGCCTACAAGGTCCGGCTCCGGCTCACGCGCCGGCAGACGCATACCCTGACTAGATTGTTCGGCGCCACCCGGCACGTAGCGTTCACGAACTTCTTCGGCAAACGCGCCAAACACCCGCGCTTCAAGTGCCGCGGACAGCACGCTGGCGTGCGCTTCACACTCGATCAGCGCCGTACCCAGGTTGACCGTACCGCGGGCAGGGTGTCGCTGCCCGGACTCGGGCCGGTGCGATTCGAGCAGACTTACGGGGCGATGCCCGGGCGGTTGCGCAGTGTGACCTTGAGCCGGGACGCCGGCGGACGGTATTTTGCGAGTTTCACCGCCGATCAGGTACCGGCGTGTACTCCAATCACGCCGTTGTATCCGAGTGTGGGTATAGATTTGGGGCTGAGCACTTGGGTGACGCTGTCAACCGGCACGACCATCGCCGCGCCGAAACCCTTGACTCAGAAATTGCAACGCGTGCGTCGATACCAGCGCTCCATGTCACGCAAGCGCGCTGTGGTACTCCAGAGTCTGGGTCTGGATCCCAATAAACCCATTCCCAAGGGCACGCGCCTGCCGGCGTCGAAGCGCATGCAGCGTCTCAAGCGCCGCATTGGGCGGCTGCATGTGCGCATCCGCGATACCCGGCAGAACGCACTGCACCAGTTCACCGCGCGCGTCGTCAGGGAGAACGCACTCATCGGTATCGAGGACTTGGCGGTGAAAGGTATGGCGCGTGGCATGGGTCGGCGCGCCTTCCGCCGCCGCATCGGCGATGCCGCGCTCGGTCAACTGCGCCGGCAGCTTGAATACAAGGGCGTCTGGCACGGGCGCGCCGTCATGACGGTCGATCGGTTCTATCCCAGCAGCAAGCTCTGCTCGGACTGCGGCAATGTGAACCACGGCCTTAAACTAAACCAGCGCACCTGGATCTGCCCGGCGTGCGGCACTGACCACGACCGCGACCTGAATGCGGCCAAAAACCTTGAAGCCGAAGGCTTGCGCCTATCGGCTGAAGCTACCCCGAGGAGCGGGGAAAGCGGTGTGTTTTATAGCACCAACGCGCGGGGAGAGACCCCGGTACGGGGAGGGACCGGGGTTCCTCGAACCAGGCCGGACTCCAAGAACCGCGAACCGGTCAAAAGGCGCTATGCGCCGAGTTCGGGTTCAAGGCGTCGGGAACGACGCGGAACCGGAACGTGATGGGACTCCGATGTGTATAATGCGCCGTCCTTTTTGCTGTCTTCCGCCTGGTTTATCGCCTTGCACGGGCCGATGGGTTCGTGAGCAGCGGTTTTCGATTGTCAGGAGAGGGGTGAATGAGCGAAGAAATAGACACTAGCAAACGGCACTTCCTCACCGTGGCCACTGTGGTTGTAGGTTCTGTGGGCGTGGTCATGGCGGCTGTGCCATTCGTGTCATCCATGCAGCCCAGCGCCCGTGCCAAGGCGATGGGCGGTCCGGTGGATATTGACGTGAGCAAGATCGAACCCGGTGGGCTGGTGAAGGCCAAATGGCGTCTGAAACCCATCTGGGTGGTGCAGCGGTCGGCGGCGGCATTGGCGGAGCTTCCCAAGAACGCTCCACTGCTGCGCGATCCCGATTCCGATGAACCGCAGCAACCTTCGTATGCTAAGAACGAATGGCGTGCCATCAAACCGGAACTGTTCGTGGTAGTGCCGATTTGTACACATTTGGGCTGCATTCCGCTCTACCGGCCCGAAGCCGGTGACCCCAGCATCGGTCCCACGTGGCCTGGTGGTTTTCATTGCCCGTGTCATGGATCGCTGTACGATCTTGCCGGCCGCGTGTTCAAGAACGTGCCGGCACCACTCAATCTTCCGGTACCACTTTACTTCTATGTCAATGACAAGGTTGTTCGAATCGGAGAGAACCCCAAAGGATCCCATTCCACCTATCTGACACCTTTAACATGGTAAGCATGCCGACAACAAATATCATGAGGAAAAATTTTCCCGAGAATCATGGGGGGTCTGCCTGATGAGTACCGAGAAAGAAAAACCTGACTATCTCGACGTCACTGGAGGCTGGTTGCACAAGCTGCGCGACTGGATTGACGCGCGTTTTCCCATGAGCAAGCTCTGGAATGAACAGGTGGCCCAGTACTACGCCCCCAAGAACTTCAATTTCTGGTATTTCTTCGGCTCCATCGCTCTGCTGATCCTAGTCAATCAGATTGTCACGGGCATCTTTCTCGCCATGAACTACCAACCCTCGGCTGGCGGGGCGTTCGCCTCGGTACAGTACATCATGCGCGATGTGAACTGGGGTTGGCTGATCCGTTACATGCATTCGGTGGGTTCTTCCCTGTTCTTCGTGGTGGTGTACCTGCACATGTTCCGCAGCGTGATCTACGGCTCCTACAAGAAGCCGCGTGAGCTGCTGTGGATATTGGGTATGCTGATCTATATGGCGCTTATGGCCGAGGCCTTCATGGGTTACCTGATGCCCTGGGGCCAGATGTCCTACTGGGGGGCGCAGGTCATCACTTCCTTGTTCGGCGTGATACCCGGCATCGGTAATTCGCTTGAGACCTGGATCCGGGGCGACTATGCGGTATCCGGCATCACCCTTAACCGGTTCTTTGCGCTACACATTGTGGCCGTGCCGCTGGCGATTGTAGGACTGGTGCTGTTCCATCTGATTGCGCTGCATGAGGTGGGCTCCAACAATCCGGATGGGGTGGAGATCAAGAAACACAAAGGACCCGACGGTATTCCACTGGACGGCATCCCGTTCCATCCTTACTACACTATCAAGGACATCGTCGGGGTGACCGTGTTTTTGGCGCTCTTTGCGGCCATCGTCTTTTTCTCGCCGGGCCTGCACGGCTTGTTCCTGGAGCCGACGAACTTTGAGCCTGCCAATCCACTCAAGACTCCGACGGATATCCATCCGCTGTGGTACTTCGGGCCTTACTACGCCATCCTGCGCTCCATTCCGGACAAGCCACTTGGCGTGATGGCCTTTGTATCGTCCATATTCTTGCTGTTCCTGCTGCCGTGGATTGACCGCAATCCGGTCAAGTCCATCCGCTACCGCGGCGTCCTCTACCGGCTGCTGGTGGGCGTGTTCGCTTTGACTTTCATCGTGCTTGGCTACATCAGCATGCAGAAAGCCACCATTTTCTGGGCAGAAATTGGTCAGCGGATCCAGGAATTGTATTTCCTGTTCTTTGTATTTTCCTGGGTTTACACCCGGCCGCGTTCGCGGATTTTCCTGGCGGGCACTTTTGTCGTGGTAATGGCCGTCATTACTGTTTTTGACTGGCTTGGCTGGGATCCGGCAATTGCCCAACTCAAAATGCTGACTTGGCTGATCCCCGGCGTTTACTGCGCGATCTTTCTGCTGTTGCCGACATACTTCGGCAAGCTGCTCATGCCAAAGCCGGTTCCGGAGAGGGTGAGGTTCAAATGAAAGCAATCGTCTGCGCATTTTTACTGGTATTGCTGCCGGTTTCTGTTCACGCCCAGGACGAGAGTGTAAAGCTGCAATCCGCAAACGTTGATCTGAGCAACACCGCCTCCCTACAGCGCGGCGCCAAGTTCTTTGTGAACTTCTGCATGGGTTGCCATTCGGCCCGCTATGTGCGCTACAACCGTGTGGGTAAGGACTTGGGCCTGACCGACGTGCAGCTTGAAAGCTATCTGATGTTTGCGGGTGGCAAGGTCACCGACACTATGGTGAGTGCCATGCCACCGGCGGATGCGGAGAAATGGTTTGGTATTATACCGCCGGATTTATCACTCGAGTCCCGTAGCCGCGGCGCAGACTGGATATATACCTATCTCAAGTCCTTTTACCTCGATCCGAAATCAGCAACCGGCGTAAATAACGTGGTGTACCCGCACACCGCCATGCCGGACATTCTGTGGGAACTCCAGGGCACCCAGAAGGCAGTGTTCAGCACTGTGAAGAATCCCGATGGCAGCACTTACCAGGTGTTTGATCACCTCGAGCCAGTAACTTCTGGCAAGCTTACGCCGGAGCAGTTCGACAAGGCGGACCGTGATATCACCAGTTTTCTTGTCTATATGGGTAATCCGGTCATGCTCAAGAGCCGTGATCTTGGCCTGCGGGTCATCGGTTTCCTGATCGTGTTCTTCATCCTCGCTTATTTATTAAAGAGAGAAATTTGGAAAAAAATACATTAATCCATGGTGTAGATGGGCGCGTCAGCTGATGCGCACCTCCGCACGTTCCGATGCGACATTCCCTGCCCATAGGCCTACTGCCATGACGCTATACTCCCGAGCAACCTGTCCTCATTGCCACCGCGTGCGTTTTGTGCTCTCGGAGAAGGGCATCGCCATGGATATCGTCAACATCGAGGGCAGTAAGCTGCCAGAAGATCTGCCAGCACTCAATCCTTACAACAGCGTGCCGACACTGGTTGACCGTGATCTGGCGCTCTATGATCCGCGCATCATCATGGAATACCTGGACGAACGTTTCCCGCATCCGCCACTGATGCCGGTCGATCCGGTGGCGCGTGCGCGTTTCCGTTTGGCGCTATATCGCATTGAACGCGACTGGTACAACTGCGTGGACGAGATTGAACAATCGCCCAACAAGCCGCACGTGCGTGCTAGGAAGATGCTGCGTGAAAGCATGCTGGCGGCATCCGAAGCCTTCGCCGCCAAACCGTATTTCCTGAGCGAGGAATTCTCGCTTGTGGATTGCAGCATCGCGCCGATACTTTGGCGGCTCCCGTACTACGAGATTGAGATCCCGGCGCAGGCCAAGGCCATCAGCAAATATGCCGAGAGGATTTTCAAGCGTCCGGCATTCAAGTCCAGCCTGACGGAACTCGAGCGCGAGATGCGCGAAGCCGCCTGAATCAGGTCTTCCGCGGTCACTTTATCCGCCATGCTTTCCAGAAAGCCCTATCTACTCCGTGCCATGCACCAATGGATCGTGGACAGTGGGCACACTCCGCATATCGTGGTGGATGTCAAGGTTGCTGGCGTGGAAGCGCCATCGGGTTATGCCAAAGACGGTAAACTGGTGCTGAATGTCAGTTATGACGCCACCCAGAAACTCGAGCTGGCAGCAGGCCATGTGGAATTCTCAGCACGCTTCGCTGGTGTGTCGCAACATGTATATGTGCCTATGGATGCGGTGCTGGCGGTTTATGCCTATGAATCCGGGCAGGGCATGATCTTTGAACCGAAGGATGAAGCAGAATCCAGTGGCCCATCCCCACCCAAAAGCCGTGCATTCACATCCACTAAATCCGGCGGTGCCAAGAAACCGAGTTTAAAGGTGGTTAAATAAAAAATAAAGTAAGAATTTTATTATCACAGAATCTCAATGATCTCCTACGCCGCATTATCATTTCCTGATCTACCGCGATAATGTTTCAATGAAGAAATATGTATTACTAATCGTCGCAATAGTAGCGGTAGCGACTTATACTTTTGTCGAGCGAAGCCAGACTTCATTGGCAGTACCAACAGCAATCAAAGTCAATGTTGAGCATGGCGATGTTCAGTTTACACAAGATTTTGAGAATCATTCGAGCAATATTCAGGTACAAGGGCAAGGGATCGTTGTGAAGATTCTTCCAGATGATACCGAAGGGATTAGACATCAACGTTTCATCATTCGTCTCGATTCTGGACAGACATTATTAATCGCCCATAATATTGATATTGCACCGAGAATATCTCCGCTGAATACTGGCGATCTTATCTCGTTTAATGGTGAATACGAGTGGAATAACAAGGGTGGTGTTATCCATTGGACTCATCATGATCCAGCAGGTCGACATGCTTCTGGTTGGATCAAGCGGGATGGGAAAATATTTCAATAGTGTTATGCGAATAGACCATCGTATTTATAAGCTCGATGTTTAATTAAATAAATCGGTTCTCGTATGTGCATCCAGACATGAAAAATACTGAATCGCTTAAAAGTAATCTGAATCGCACGGTGGCCAAGCTGAATGGTGTAAGGCCATGGCTGCGCTGGTGGTTGCTGACATGGGCATTCGGCCGCACAGTACGATTCGTGCGCACAGGCGGGGTGCGCTTCGTGTACCTGTCTGAGGAACGGGCCCTGTTGCACATCCCGAATCACAAACGGGTGCAGAACCATATTGGGTCAGTACATGCCACCGCCATGGCACTGCTGGCGGAAACCGCAAGCGGTGCTGTGCTTGGAATGAATGTGCCGGATGACCGGGTGCCACTGCTGAAAAGCATGCAGGTGGATTATCTGAGACTTGCCAAGGGCGATTTGCGCGCGGAAGCCACGCTCGATGCAGCAGCGCGCGTTCGCATACTCAAGGAAGAAAAAGGCGAGGTTACTGTACCGGTGAAGGTTACCGATGAGAGCGGCGATCAGCCGGTCCAGTGCCGCATGCTGTGGTCCTGGGTACCAAAGCATCGCAAGTGAATGCCTGTGATCAAGGTCATTCAGTACGATATCACCGATCTGGATGTGGAAATCATCGTCAACGCTGCGAATACATCGCTGCTGGGCGGTGGTGGTGTGGACGGCGCCATCCAGCGCGCTGCCGGACCGAAGTTGCTGGAAGCTTGCAAAAAACTCGGTGGCTGTCCAACGGGCGAAGCGCGTATCACGCCTGGATTCCGGCTGAAAGCCAAATGGGTGATCCATGCGGTGGGTCCAGTCTGGCACGGAAGCACGCAGAAAGAACCACAGTTGCTGGAAAGCTGTTACCGGAGTGCCTTTAGCCTGGCGAAAGCGGCACAAGCACGCAGCATCGCGTTTCCCTGCATCAGCACCGGCATCTATCACTACCCCAAAGAAGACGCCGCGCGCATCGCGCTCAAAGTCATGCATGCCAATGAAAAGGATTTCCGCAGCATTGTGGCCTGTTGCTTCGACGCGGAGAACGCGTCGATTTACCGGAAAATATTAGGGATTGCCGCAGAATCTGAAGATGATTAATTCGCGCAGGCAGTTACAAAAGAGGGTTTCCCGTGATTGCTTACTTTCCAAAGATGAGGTCGCCATAGGTTTTACATCTCAGATTTTCAATCCAGCAACAATTTGCCGGGATTGAGTATTCCATTCGGATCAAACTGCTGCTTGATGCGGCGCATGATATCCAATTGAATCTGGTTGAATTCCAGCGACATATACGGCCTTTTTTCCAGGCCGACGCCATGTTCGCCGGAGAGAGTGCCGTCCAATGACAATACCAGCTGGAAAATTTCCTGCAGGCAAGGCCCGGCGGCTTGCATCCGCTGTTTGTCATCAGGATCCACCAGCAGATTCACATGGATATTGCCGTTGCCGGCGTGACCGAAGTTCACGTTGGTGATGCCGTAGCTTTTTGAGATTTCTTGCAAGCGGCTGATGAATTCCGCCATGTGTGACACCGGTACAGCGATGTCCTCGTTAATCTTCTTGGGGGTGATCTTGCGCAGCGCAGGGGAAAGCGCCTTGCGCGCCGCCCACAGGGCTTCGATTTCCTGTTGATCGTGCGCGGCTCGCAGTTCCACCAGTCCATCACCGCGTATCGCAGCTTCGACGGCAGTTACGCTGCTTTCGATCTGGGATGCCAAGCCATCTACCTCGATCAACAGCATGGCGCCCGCGTTGTGGGGCAAATCGGTTTGGGCATAGTCGCGGATGATTTCGATGGAAGCGTGGTCAATGAACTCCAGTGCACATGGGGTGACCGGTTGCGCCATGATGCGCGAGACTGCTGCTGCGGCCGCAGTCATGTCGGCATACACAGCCCGTAAAGTCCTTACAGTTTCCGGTTTGGGCGTGAGTTTGAGAGTGGCTTCGGTGATCACTGCGAGAGTACCCTCTGAACCGATGACCAGGCGTGTGAGGTCATAACCCATCACGCCTTTGCTGGTATACACGCCGGTACGCAGTTCTTCGCCGGCGCCAGTGACAATGTGCAAGCCCAGTACATTGTCCCGTGGTGTGCCGTATTTAACGCTGCTCGGTCCCCCGGCATTGCAGGCCAGGTTGCCGCCTACTGTGGAATAAGCGGCTGAGGTCGGCGCCGGTCCCCAGAAAAATCCACAGGTGCCCGCGGCTTCCTGGGCCGCAGTGTTGGTGATGCCGGCTTCCACCACCATGAGCCGGTCCTCGGGGCTGAGACGCAATACCCGCTGCATGCGTTCCAAAGCCAGCACCAGACCACCGGCAGCCGGCACGGCGGAGCCGGTAGTGCTGCTGCCGAGACCGCGCGCCAGCAACGGTATCTTGTATTGGTTGCACAAACGCACACAGTCGCGCACCTCGTCGTGGTTTGCGGGAAAGACCACGGCATCTGGTTGTATCTGACGGCGGCTGTTGTCGTAACTGTATGGCCAGCGGTCAGCCGGATCAGTCAGCAGATCTGCGACTCCGACGATGTCTGCGAGGCAGGAGAGAAAATCCGCGCTCAATTTCGATGTATTGCTCACAGGCTCAGTGTGCTGGGCCGAATAATTGTTCGTCGATCAGGTCGCACAGACAGTGCAGCGCCAGCAAGTGTACTTCCTGGATACGCGCGGTGATTTTGGCGGGCACGCGGATTTCCAAGTCCGGGGCTTTCAGAAGCGGGGCTATCTTGCCGCCGTCACGGCCGGTGAGCGCCACGATATGAATGCCCTTCTCATGGGCGGTATTCATGGCACGCATAACGTTCGGCGAGTTGCCGCTGGTGGAGATCGCCAGTAGTACATCACCCGGTTGACCAAGTGCTTGCACCTGTTTCGAGAATACCTGGTTGTATTCATAATCGTTTGAGATCGATGTAAGCGTCGAGGTATCTGTGGTGAGCGCGATCCCGGCGAGCGGTGCACGTTCCCGCTCAAAGCGGTTGAGCAATTCCGCGGAGAAATGCTGCGAATCTGCCGCTGAACCGCCATTGCCGCAGCTCATGATCTTGTGGTTGGATTTCAGAGCTCTCGCCATGAGCCGCGCGGCGCCGACGATGGATGGCACTAGGGTTTGCAAAGCTGCCTGTTTGGTGGCAATGCTGTCATTGAAAAGTTGGGTAACGCGGGCGTTCATATCCATGTGTAATCCTCAGTAGCTAATCAGCACGAATTATCCCTGCGGACAGTGGTAATTACGCACCATCAGCCGCAAGCCCCCGCAGTCAGAGTGGCGAGCGCCAAATCCTTGGCTTCCTGGTCACTGGCGAGATGCGGCGCAAGCGTCATGGTGACGGGTAGGGCACAGCCGCCACTGGCGTCGGCAGCAGTGATAGGGGCGCAAGCATAACCGGCACACCGTTATTAAAGCTCGCCCAATCCAGTTGGCGGTGGATGCGGCCAGCATTATCCATGGTCAGCAGTCCGGTCATGCCTTGTACCGGTATGCTGAATCCCTTGCCCTTGAAGAGCAATGGCACCAACCGCCAGGCATCGAACCCCAAGGCATACAACCGGCTGTTGCCCGAAAAATTATTGGGCCACAGGCTCGCGACGGTCTTGCTGGTTTCGGCTGCGGCACCGCTGGTCTCCAGGGCCCAGGGCATGTCATCGAAGGTGATGCCATCCAGATCCGGATCCGCAGGTTCACCGGGTTGATACACCCGTGAGGTTGAATACACTGGCACATTGATGGCGCGGTAGAACTGTAGTTGCGGCCGGATCAGTTTAGCGTCAACCGAATTTGTCGCCAGGAATATGAACTGGATGTCCTGACGGCGACGCGGCTCGAATTGCAGTCGCGTGCCAAGCAATCCGGCCAGTTGATCTTCCCGATATTGGCTCTGGTCGAGGTTCAGCAGGCGCGTGATGGACACGGAAAAATCGGTGGCGTCCGGCGGATAGGACTGGGTGCCGAGCAGGGTGCCGCCCAGTTGTGAGAAGCGCGCGGAAAAAGCATTGAGCACCCGTGAGCCCCAATCGCCCTGTGGTACCAATGCCACGCCGCGATTCAATCCTGTTGTGATTAAGCGGTTCGCGACTTGCGCCGCTTCATCCTCCGGCGGCAGACCGAACTGAAACAACTCCGGGGGGGTTGATTGGCCAGGGTCCAGCGAGTTGAGGGCCAGGACCGGGACAGGCAATGAGCTCATTGCGGCGATGCCACCCACGGCATCCTTTATAAGCGGCCCGATAACCATGTCCGCGCCCGCAGCCACCGCCTGCCGATAAGCCACCTGCGCACCAACGGCGCTGGCGCCAGTGTCATATAGCGTCACTATCGGTGCGTTGCCGTTGTTTGATAACTGAAAATAGGCTGTGAATAGTCCATCTCGGACGGCATCGGCGGCGGATTGATAGGGACCCGATAGCGGCAACAGTACGGCCACACGCATTGGATAGGTCACGAAAGCTTTTTGTTTGGCTATCAGATCTGGAACGATATCCTGGTTTGCTGGATGATTTGGATAGCTCGCCTGCCAGGCCTGCAGTTGTTGCAGCATTTTTTGTGGCTGCTGCCAGAGATTGCGTGCGAGATTACCGAGTTGTAGCCAGCCGCGCACTGTCGGTGAAATATTATTGGGTAGCGCCAGGAGATTGATTGCTGTATGGCTGTGGTTTATGACATCCCAGATACGCTGATGGTTATCTTGGATAGCAGCACTGTTATTGCCGAGGTAGGCTTCACGTTCGCTTAGGTCTTCCACTGCCGCCAGTGTGTTGTTCATGGCCACGTATACCTGGGCACGTAACAGCAGGGTGCGTGCTTTCAGCTCATCCGGCAGTGGCGCCAGTGGAAAATTTAGATGCCTGAGCGCGGCCTGAGGCTGCTGACCAGCAAGATCCAGGTTTGCCTTAAGCAGTTCAACGCGCGCATTCAGTGCCGGGTACAAGTTTTTTTCCTGTATCTGCGCCAGCAGTTTCCAGGCATCCTGACTTTGCCGGCCCTGCCACCAATCTTCGGCTGCACTGACCAAGTATTCGTCGCGTTGTGTGCCCTGCACTGTGTCAGCCAGAGTTGTATAGATTTGGGCGGCAGCCGCGAATTTACCCTGCTGTTCCAGTTGTAGGGCTTGGTTAACCTGGCTTTGCGGGGTTTTCACTGCGGGAGTGACGGCGCAGCCTGCCAACACGCCCAGAAGCAGCACTTGCAGGCAAATGTAGCGGACCGAGATCAGTGCAGACTTGCCTTGCATGGATTTTGGCTTCCGGTGCAGGATGGGCTTTGTGTAATCATACCTTTATGGGTATGGGCGGGTCACGGGAAAACCTAGGGGGTAGCATGACTGAAAGCAACCAGGGGATGCTGTATGTGGTCGCCACACCCATTGGAAATCTTGATGATCTTTCACCCCGGGCACGACATACTCTGGCTGAGGTCGGACTCATCGCCGCTGAAGATACGCGCCATACAAGCATGCTGCTCAGTCATTTCGGTATCCATACACCGCTGATCTCCTTGCATGATTACAATGAGGCTCAAAAGACACCCAGGCTGGTTGAGAAACTCCTGACAGGAATCTCGTTGGCGTTGGTATCAGATGCCGGTACACCGCTCATCAGCGATCCGGGTTTCAATTTGGTACGCGCAGCCTGGGCAGCCGGCGTCCGCGTAATACCCATACCCGGAACTTGCGCATTGATTGCAGCACTGTCCGTGAGCGGACTGCCCACGGATCGTTTTGTGTTCGAGGGTTTCCTGCCAGCAAAAACAGCCGCGCGTAAGAAGCGGCTTGCGGATCTCGCCACTGACCCACGGACTCTGGTTTTTTACGAATCGATTCATCGACTTAAGGAATCCTTGAATGATATGGCGCAGATATTGGGTGGTGAACGACTTAGTGTAATCGCACGGGAACTCACCAAACTGCATGAGGATGTGCGTGCGGGAATGCTTGCCGAGCTTGTTAACCAGATTGAATCGAATAGTTTTGCAATCAAGGGCGAAGTGGTACTGATGGTAGCGGGCGCCATGTCTACCCAGATAACTGAAACTTCCTTGGATGTGGACCACGTTCTGAAGGTGCTACTCACTGCGATGCCTGTGAAGCAAGCGGCCGCTCTGGCAGCGAAAATTACAGGCCTAAGCAAAAATCAGCTATATCAAAGGGCATTGGGTATTTCGGGAAATAAATTGGTCTGAGAAGTTTTAACAGCCCTATTGATTAAGAGTAATTTAAAACTGTGCCGTTTGGATCAGATACGAGAGTAGTTATCGTCACTTAAAAAACGCTCGTGAATCATCCAAGGTATTCCTGATTCCATAGGGTCGTCCTAGATGCATGTAAGTGTGTGTGAGTGGGTGCGCACGGTCCGTGATCATCCGAAAAATACCCTAATTGATGACCCCTCCGGTATTATAGATGCTGGAGTCGGCCGGGCAGTCGCTGCGTTCGCGCAGAGGAAAGTCCGGGCTCCACAGGACGAGGTGCCAGGTAACGCCTGGGGGGCGCGAGCCCACGGACAGTGCCACAGAAAACATACCGCCGATGGCCTTCGGGCTCAGGTAAGGGTGAAAAGGTGCGGTAAGAGCGCACCGCGCGACGGGTAACCGGCCGCGGCACGGAAAACCCCACTTGGAGCAAGACCAAATAGGGGAGCAGCGGGCTTGTCCCGCACATGTGGTCCGCATGGCTTCCGGGTAGGTCGCTTGAGGTGTACGGCGACGTACATCCCAGATGAATGACTGTCCCTCGACAGAACCCGGCTTACAGGCCGACTCCTTTCTTTTTTCCATATATATACCGACCCAGTAGTGTCCGGTTAAAAATCGAACAAATTTAGTTGGTTATAAAAATCTGCCTGATCTTGATATTGCCCACTGCCCGCAAAGGCTTGTGATATGTGGGTTTTCTCAAAAACGGACACCGAAAGAATCTGTAGCAAAGAATAGAGAGAGGCATCAAGTTGAAGCTCCTTTTTGACAATGGCAATCAGCACGTAAGTGGAGACAGTGCACCAGATTTGCGTCTTCACTGCATTCTCGCTGTTGCCAATGAAACGCTTGATGCGCAGGTGTGCGTATTTCACGGAATGCCGGCCGGGGATTTCACGTCATGGCGGCCATCCCTATGAAGGGGTAAATCGGGGGAAGCGGGACAACCCGCTATCGTCGTATATGGACCCCGACCAGGTTGCAAGTTCTCAATTCAGTACTGTGAGCGTGTCGAGAGTGCATTGCGTCCGTATATTCGACTTCTGGATGCGATGGAAATGCCCAATGCAGGATTTCGGCGCGGGTGTCGCGTCACATCCATCCCATCACCTGATAGTGCTGCCGGACCAACTTCCGCCTAGCTGAAAGGGATTCTCACGATCTAAGGACAATTGTCTGAAATTCTCACGATCTAGGGGTCGTTTCACGATCTAGGGACATTTTTGCATCAACCAGGGTATGGCGACACAGGGTATGGCGACAGCGACAAAGATATTTATGTATCCCTCATGGATAGTTAGTTAATGCTTCCTCTAAGATACCTATATAAGCCATTGATATCCAATTCATTATTATTTAGAAATCCCATCGGTTTTTTCTCCTAAG